>Ga0214925_100120_pt1 | contig 74405 bp, 60 predicted proteins | sample Stichaenrichment_FD_168299 | JGI IMG/M metagenome (GOLD analysis project Ga0214925, IMG submission 168299) | Xylose enriched microbial communities from anaerobic bioreactor in Madison, Wisconsin, United States - 63SRT | ecosystem: Engineered > Bioreactor > Anaerobic > Unclassified | place: USA... | reverse complement strand
CAACTCGTGGGCCCGGTGGCGGTCATGGTCCCGGTGGTCCACGTGGCGTTGTTGAAAAGCCAAAGAATTTCTGGAAAACAACAGCTCGCCTCATGCATTACATGTCCGACCGGATTGTCGGCTTGATTCTGGTTCTGATTTTTGCGATTACCAGTGTTATCTTCCAAATTAGAACACCTAAGATTCTTGGTCAGGCAACCACGGAAATTTATAAGGGCGTCATGAAAGGATCTGCGCAGCAAAAGGCCGGGTTTAACATTGGCAATCTGCCGATCAATTTTGATAAAATTGTTCACATTATTATTATCGTTGCCTTGATGTACCTGGCTTCCGCAATCTTTAGTTATCTGCAGCAATTTATCATGACGCTGATTTCTCAGAAAACTGTTTATCGATTGCGAAAACAAATGAAACAAAAAATGCGCCTTGTTCCTATTAAATACTACGATACCCACAGTAATGGTGATATTATGAGTCGGGCCGTAAACGATATGGATAATATCGCCAGTACCCTTCAGCAAAGCCTTACTCAAGCAGTCACCAGTTTGGTAACCTTCATTGGGACACTCTGGATGATGTTTTCAATCAGTTGGAAATTAACGCTGATTGCTTTTGTCACCATTCCATTAAGTATTGTGGTCGTCGGCATTGTCGCACCAAAGTCTCAAAAATACTTTGCGGCACAACAAAAGAGTCTTGGACTGCTTAATAACCAGGTCGAGGAAAATTATGCCGGACAATTAGTTCTCAAAAGTTTCAATAAAGAAAAAGACACCATTGATAAATTTGAAGAACAAAATGACAAGTATTATCAATCAGCTTGGAAAGCCCAGTTCATTTCAGGCATCATCATGCCCCTTATGATCTTTATGAACAACATCGGCTATGTTTTTGTCGCCATTATCGGTGGTATCCAGGTTGCCAACGGCAGTATTACACTTGGTAATGTTCAAGCATTCCTCCAATATACCAACCAATTTTCCCAACCGATCTCTCAGTTGGCTAACTTAATGAATACGATTCAGTCAACGATTGCTTCTGCTGAACGGGTATTTGATGTCATTGATGAAGAAGAAATGAAAAACACTCATCAAAACCGTCCGGTTGAGAAGGGAACAGATAACATTGTGTCCTTGGAACACGTTCAATTTGGTTATGAAGAAAGCGACCTTTTACTAACCGATTACAACCTGCAGGTTAAACAAGGCCAACAGGTCGCCATTGTCGGACCGACAGGTGCAGGCAAGACAACCATCATTAACCTTTTGGAGCGCTTCTACGATGTCTCAGGCGGCTCAATTCGCCTCAAGGGTGTTGACACCAGGGATATTGACCGGGAAAAATTAAGATCTCATTTTGCAATGGTTCTTCAGGATACTTGGCTGTTTACCGGTACCATCTATGACAACATTAAATACGGACGTGAAGATGCCACACACGACGACATCATTGAAGCCGCAAAAGCTGCCCACGTCGACGAATTTGTCAGAAAATTACCGGATGGTTACGACACCGTTTTAAACGAAGCAGCTTCAAATATCTCTCAAGGACAACGTCAACTGGTTACGATTGCCCGTGCTTTTGTCGCCAACCCGGAAATCCTTATCCTAGATGAAGCAACCAGCTCTGTCGATACGCGAACCGAGGTCCAAATTCAGCATGCAATGAGCGAATTGTTAAAGAATCGAACCAGTTTTGTGGTCGCCCATCGACTTTCAACGATTCAAAATGCTGACAACATTATTGTCATGAACCACGGCTCAGTTGTTGAAACCGGAACCCACAATGAATTATTGGCAAAGAACGGTTTCTACGCCGATCTGTATAACAGTCAATTTTCAGACAACGTGTCATTTAACTAGGAAGGAGACAACAACGTGAAAAAAATATTTGGACTTGGTTTTGCGGCTGTTCTTCTAACCTTAGGGCTTGCTGGCTGCGGCCGACCAAGCTTATCAGTTAACCATCATCAACTGCAACCTGATGGGCTTGGCGCAGTTATTAAAGGCCAAAGTCGTCATCAAACCATCGACTATCGAATTGATAATGGCAAGAAGCGAACCGAAAAGACACACAATGGCAGCTTTGCACTGACGATTCCCAGCAAGGCAACTAATCAAAAAGTTGTTTTATCTGCAGATGACACCCATCAAACTGTCAAAATCGAAAAAGCTGATCCACTAATAACCTATTCCTCCCTTCAGTCAACATATAATCAGGCAATAACTGCAACCGCTCTTTCAAAAGCTGATCAGAAAAAAGCAATGGTTCTGCAAAAACAAGGTGCAAAACTAAAGCAACAGCAACAAGCCATTGAAAAGGCTGTTGCTGCCGCTAAGAAAAAGCTTGCTTCCGGTGACGCCAGCGCTGCCGGTGACTTGAAAACGCAGGCAGCCAAAGGGAATGCTTTAAAAGCCCAGGCAGCCAACCTGCAAGCCACAGGTACAGAAGTCACTCAAGCGATGAAAAAGGCCAAGAATCGGGTTAAAGATCAATTGCTCCCTACTCAATCACCAAATGGTATCCACAATTTAATCGAGACAAAAGATGTGACGATTCGGACCAATACAGATCAGAATCAAGTTGTTGGAATTGCGCTAATGGTTCCCGTCTCCGCCATGAAGAATAAAACCGATGCCAAGAAATTTGCGATTTCATTCTCTGTTTTAGCAAACAGTACCGGTGCTGATGCCAAGAAATTAATGAAAGATTTCAAGAAACAAACGAAATCAAGTAAAACCAGTAAGACTACCAATAAGGCACTTCGATCAAATGGTGTCGATTTTCGAATTGGTTATTCAACAACCACACTTTATATCTACATCACCAAGCAGTAAGTGAACTTAAACTTAACAGTGACAAGCGGCCGGGACAATTATTATCCCGACCGCTTTTTATCGTAACGCCTCATCAACCCAAACTGAGCATGCCAAGATTGATTCTAATTTTCATAACAGACAAAAAAAGATCCATCACATTTGTGATAGACCATTTTCATTTAATTTAAATCACTTGTCTGGTACTTTTTATTTTAGTACCAGCCGTTTGCCTGCCAGAATGACTTGGCAGCTGACCATGAACCGTAACGATTTGCTACGTATTGATTAGCAACCTTTTCCTGATTGGCAGCTGAATAGTCACCGTTAAGGTAAGATGCACTTAATTGATACTTACCAACATATTGGCCATTTCGTGCTGAATATGAACCGCCTGATTCGTGGGATGCAATCCAAGATTTTGCTGAATTGCTGTCAGTTGCACCCGTATTGGCAGATGCTGAATAAGTTGAGCCTGCATTATTAGTAGTTGCAGCGTTACTTTGAGTAGTTGATTGAGTTGCTTGTTTGTATTGTGGCTGGCTGTAAGAAGCAGTCTGAGAAGTCGATTGCGTGGTTGAAGATGCTTGACTACCATCTGGAATATTAATCTTTTCACCAGCAATAATCACACTGGAATTACTCAAATTATTTGCCTGATTGATTGCCTCGACTGAGACATTATATTTTTGTGATAGTCCCCATACTGTATCTCCGGATTGAATAGTAACAACTGTTGCTGCTGATGCATATGAAAATCCTGCGAAAAATAATCCAACGGCTGCTGCTGAGGTTGCGAGAATCATAGATAATACTTTTTTCAAAATTACACACTCCTATAGAATACTTGTGTCTGTGACTAGAATTTGCTGACCTCATCGATCAACAATGCATAGTCTATCCCATTGGTGTGACAAACAAATAACACCAGTATTAAGCTTCACGTGAAGTGTGTAAATCATGTAACGGTATAGTAATTTTTGTTAAACACTTATTTATGGAAGTTGCGCTCAAACAGTCATACAAAAGTCATTACGGCACTTTTTTTAAGAGCACGAATATTTCAATTCACTTGTTTTTCAATAGTAAATAACTGTTTTTTCTCCAATTTTTTAAAAGAATAATCCAAAATAACCCATTTTTAACAATATTTCATTAAAAAAATGGCCCTTTCAGACCATTTCGGGTGAACTTATTGTTCAGCTCGTCGAACCCCATAAAATTCTTCAGGATAATAAATCTTGCCACTTCGCTTAAACAGCCCGCCATCGGTCAATGGCTTGATCAAATTAGCATTAATATTGATCGGCATAGTTGAGAAAATGTTAAAGTTCTCTGCGGCAACATATCCTAAATCATAAAAGAAATCGGTATTATCAATCGCACTAACTGCTGGATACCCTGCAAGTTGTGCGCGATTTTCAAGCTCATACACCATTGCTTGACCGACACCTTGATCCCGATACTGTTTTGGTACACTCACTTCGACGATTGATACAATCCGGTGAGAATGGTTTGAAGAGCGAATCGTCACGGGAATCATCAATGCATGCCCAATAACTTGGTGATCATGATCCTTGGCAACAACCTCAAACTCAGATTGATAATCACTATAAGTGCGTAGTCGATCTACCATATCAACTTCGTCACCGTCAGTATTGGTTTCCTGATTTGTATAACTTTCGGCAATAATGGCTCTGATATCTGAGTATTCTTCTCTTTGGGCTGTTTCAATTGAAAATTTCACGACTAATCTCCACTCTTTCTATATAATGTAACTAACTATTAAACTTGTTAAACTCAAAATGATGCCTAACATGAAAAGTTGTCAGTTCATGGCAACTTTTATACACTAATATCAGTATAAAGGATAACAGTATTAAAAAACAATGAGAAAGTTGGTTTATTATGTCTACAAAAGTAAAATTTTCGCTTATTAGTCTAATTGGTTATCTTATATTCGCAACAGCAGCTTTCACCCTTGGATTTCTCGATCCAAATCGAATCGGACTTCAATGGAGTATTTTTTGGTATATTGCTGCTGCTTTAATTACTTATTATCTATGGTTTAAGAATGTTGTTTATAAACGAGTGATGTATTATGCCCGCCAATTGAAATTGACAAAAAATGATTTGCAAAAATTTCTTCCTAATCTAAAAAAGAGTCAGGATATCCCTGACCCACAACGAAAAAATTATTTCGCACCAATTTTTAATTTTCCTTTGCAAGGACTGGATGTGCTGGATAAAGAATTAGCTAAAGAAGCTAAAGAAAAAGGGATTAAGCCTTTTAAATAAAGAGGCCTTATACTCCGGGTGCTAATCGCTTTGTTCCGCACACTGTTCTAGGACTGCTCCTCAAAGCAATGTTCTGCATGTAAGGGATTCTTTTCAAAAATCCAAATCCGGGATTCCCGAAAAGAACGCCTTACACTCCGAACATTAATCGCTTTGTTCCGCACACTGTTCTTTAATCTTCTTATTAAAATAGTTGGCTAATTTTTCTTTTGGATAAACGCCCGAGACCTTTTCGGTTGCTTTACCATCTTTAAAGATGACCAAACTGGGTACGCTTAGGACATGATACTGCTCAGCAACATCCTGGTTGCCATCCACGTTCATTCGCCCAAAATGAATTTGATCGCCGTATTCTTTTTCCAAGTCAGCCAAAATGGGATCCAAGATTTTGCAGGGACCACACCATGGTGCCCAAAAATCGATTACCGTTAGTTTATTATTGGTTTCAGATTGAAGGTTATTCTTCGTTATCTCCACGCTCATCAGATTTCTTTCGATCCTTTCGTACATAATGAATGATTAACGTAATAATCACAGCAGCAATGACAATAACACCAAATAGCGGCGCTGGAATCTCGATATCAATCATTGGGATTGACAACAACAGCTTCAAAGCAATAATGCCAATCAGAACGTAAGCCATCGGTTGCAATTCGGGAATTTTGCTCATTAATTTCATGATAACCTCAGCAACGCCCCGCATTGCTAAAATCCCGATCATCCCACCAATTAAAACAATGACCGGATTAGGCGAAATAGCTAAAGAGGCCAATACCGAATCAACAGAGAACACCACATCCATGAATTCAATTTGGAGAACCACTGACCAAAATAGTGAAATGCGGTGTTTCTTTTGATTAGCCAGTTTTTTAGTTCGAACAACTTTTGTTTTTCGGAAAAAGGAATAAACCAGATAAATCAGATACAAAGATCCAATAACTTTAATTTCCCAAAAATGGATCAGGTAGGTTCCAAGCCCAATGATCAGGAATCTGAACAAGTAGGCGCCCCACAGTCCGTAGAACAGCGATTTTTCCCGCTGAACTTTCGTAGGTAAAGCTTGTGTTTGTGCGGCTAATACCACTGCATTATCCACTGAAAGCAAACATTCAATGGTCACCAATGATAAGATGATCAACCAATCACTTCCACTGGTAATAACCGTACTCCAATTATGTGCATCAAAAAACGGGCCGTATAAGTTTAAAACCCAATCCAACAATTTGGCAATTCCTCCTCATTTTTCAAGCTCTCAGCTCATTAAATGATGAGCCTCAATACTCTCCGCTTCATAGATTATATTATTTTTTGGGTAACGGCAATAGCCAACTTCAAATTAATTGTCATTGAGCGCTTTCAAATCATAACGTCCCAATTTATATTTCACAATTAGACGATTCAATTTCTGGGCATAATGTGGATCAGTCGCATACCCATTCTTCTGTAATAATCGCGTTGTCTTCCGATAGCTAAGAAGATTCTTCTGTCTAACAAATTTTCGATGAACCAACTGATTATGATCCATAATAGCTGCCTGTAAATTCGGATACTTTCGAAACCTGGCTAACACGCTAATTGTCTTTCCTTTTTCAACTTCATGAGTGTAAAACGTCATCGATTGCCCCTGATAACTCCCTTTAATACCAAACGGATTCTTCGCTAATTTATAAAGTTCAGACGTTCCATATTGAGACTCCAGGATTGCTTGAGCAATGACAACGCTGGGGAGAACAACCCGATTTTTCTCAAAATTAATGACTGCCGGAGTCGAAATTTTGTTTATAAATTTGTTTCTTTGCTTAATCGTGATGTGTCTCTGATTGGATTGCGTCACTCTGGGAATCTGAGTTTCATTTTCAAGATGCCTGTGATTTCTCACAATAACTCCGGTCAAAATAACCGTAACCGTCACTAACAATAAAAGAAAGGCCCACCAAATTTTTTTGCGCAACTGCTGCTCATCTCACTTTGATTAGTCATTTTTTAGCTTAGGGTGCTAACCGCTTTGACTCACACACTTATTTCTCTAAAGTCCACTCGATCATCCACCTGGAAGAAGATTGGTTCCGTTTGACGAATTAAGTCGTCAGTCAGTTGAATTTTAATAACCGATTTTGCGTGGTATGGCTGATAGTAGTAGTTTCGGCTTTCACAGCATACCGCAGCCCGATAAACAGAATACGTCGGCTGATGAGCCGAACTCTTTGGCACATTAACAGAATCCAACAAATGCCAACAATTATCAAAGGCTTCGATTTCATTTTCGGGTAAATCAATCCGCTCTTTTAAATAGGCCGCCCTTATAAACCGTGAGCCCGGTGTATATGAACCGGGTGGTGTTGATTTGCCGGAAACATTTCCCGTTGTAACCCGTGGTGTATTTAAAGGAACAGTCTGGCTTTTAAAAGCATCCGTAAAGTCCACATACTTTTCCAATTTATTAATTTGTCGGTCAAAATGATTACTGTTTGTCAGTACACCAAGCGGGTTTTCAATAACTTCAATCGGGTGTGTGACCGGTTCAATCACAACAATCCGCCCGGTTGGATCACAAGCCGCGAAATGCAGTTCACTATGACCGTATTTCATCAAACTATGTTTGTCGGCCATCAACTCAATTTCATCTATATGATCAATTATATCTTGAACAGATTTGTAATTGGATAATAGGTAAAAAGAAAGTTCAAATGGTGCTAAATGAATTCTACCTTCGGTTGGCTCTTCCACCAACTGACTGCCATTTGTAAACGTCAATTTTTGAACGGCCAACCCAAACTCATTCACCCCGTCTGATGCATCAATTCGGCGATCGTGTCTGCCGCCGGAACCAAGCAACGCATATTTAGTCACATATTCATGGTCATCAAAAACCGAATGCCAATGATATTGACGCGGGCAAAACATTGGTCGAGCGCCCAATCGCGGCCAGTCCATTGTTCTGGCTAAGACATGTGTCCCATCCATTTGGCCAATTTGTAAAATGCTAGTACACATCGAAAAAATCTCCTATTCGTTATATATTTGGTATAAATTGCACCCAGTCTGCCATTTGCTATCGCAACGCGTCTCATAAAATGGTAAAATTTTATTAACTGGGAAATTAATCCCGGATATTTTTGAGTACATATACAGGGGACAGTTAAATGAAAGTTACAATTTCTAAACTACACAAGAATCGGGTATTCACGCTGTTAGTATGGCTGATAATTGTCTTTATTGCAATCATTTCCGCTCCAAGCATAACTAACACCTTACAATCATACAGCCAGCCAACTTTTAGTGCTAAATCACAGCCTGAACAGGCAGCTAAGCTTCGTAATCAATGGGGTTATCAGCTAGGAAATTCGGCCACTATTAATATTGTCTATGAAAACCCTGGCGGAAAATTAACCACCAAGCAAAAGAACACTATTCAAACAACCGCTGACAAACTTAAAGAACATCAATCTTTTTACAGCATCAAACGAATTGTAACACCCGATACAAACGTGTCCGGTCAAGCCCAAATGCTTTCAAAAGACGGTTCAACCCAAGTCGTCTCACTTGATATCGATGCTAAAAATGATTTACGAATTTTAACCAGTGAATTAACCAATCAAGTAAAAGTCAACGGATTAAAATCCTACGTTACCAGTCCGGAAATTATTCGGGACGTTAATAATCAAAAAACCGCTCAAATCACAAATTTGATTCTCATCACGCTGTTTATTGCATCTATTTTGATTGTTGGCATTTATTTTCGTGCTGTTCTTGCATCAGTCATTTCATTTATCGTTCTATTTACGTCATTTGTAACTTCCTATAGCCTTTCACTGAATTTAGCAAAGCATTTCAATTGGGCTTTTTCACAATACGTCCCCCTGGAAATTGGCCTTGCAACATTGGTTTTGGGAACTATTTGGAATATCTATATCTATCGTAAACTTAAAAGTGTCCTGGCTGTCCAGCGGGAAGCCAGGGCTGCCACTAAACAAACAATTCAGGGGTTACGTTTTCCAATCATTATGGTTGGTGGTACCCTGACAATTTTATTTGCTCTATGCGGCTTTATTAATTTTAATGAAATCCAGTCATTGTGGGCACTCGCAGTGACCTATCCCGTTTTGGTTCTGGCAGTAACCACACTAAATGCCGTATTTACTGCTGCATTAGGAGAAAGTATTTTTTGGCCGTCTAGTACGCCAAAAGCTGCCATGAAGTCCCATTATTGGAAAACCGCCACTGAATTTTCGCTTTGGCAGCCAATTGCCGGCTTTTTGATCGTCCTATACATTACCTTGCCATTTATTTATTTTTATCATAACAGTTTGAATTTCTCCCCAATAACCAATCTAACGGAAACTAATCAAGCCGTTAAAGGTGCTCACGTCCTTCAAGCACACTTTAATGAGGGAAAACCAACACCTGTTACTGTCTATCTAAAATCCAAACAGCCTCTGAATAATGAAAAAGACCTACAAAGCCTTGATCAGCTGACCACCAAATTACAACATACCCAGGGCGTAAAAAATGTTTATTCATTAACTCAACCCGGTGGTATGCCAATTGATAAATATTATGTTTCAAATCAGCTTGAATCAATCGGTTTAAGTTCCAAGGAAGCCACGGGGCAATTATCCCAAGCTTCCGACAGCCTCCAGTCCAACACTTCCAAGCTTGACCTAAACTCATTGAAACGTCAGGTTAAACAACTGTCATCAATGGTCTCCAAGAGTAATCAAATTGTCCAAGACAGCAGTAACTTGGCTTCGCAGGTAAATAGTGCTGCAGCCAATTCAAGTGTCTCGGTTCAACGGGGTGCGTCAAAGCGTGTCCGCCAATATCAGCAGCAGATCAATCAGTTAAACCAATCCCTTCAATCTGTCTCTTCTGGCATTAGCCAACTGGCAACCGAAGGAAAGGTCATTCAAAATTACGGACAAAACAGCTACAATAATTTACAAGCCTATAGTCAACAAATCAGTCAGATTAAGCAGCAACTCAAAAAGGTTAATCAGCAAGTCACATCTTCGACCTCCCAGCTCAATGGCATTTATGACTACCTGAACGGCCTTCAAAAGTCCGGCGGTGCCAATGTCTACTACATTACAAAGGCTCAACTGGCTGACACCGATTTTCAACAGACACTATTAAACTACGCTGGTAAGAATAAGAAGTTGACAATGTTACAGGTCGTCTTCAAAAATGCACCTTCCAGTAAATCAAATATCCACCAGGTTAATCGGCTGAAGCAACAGATCAACCTTCAATTAAGGGGAACATCCCTTTCTAACGCAACAGTTGCAATGACCGGTGAACCAGTTACTCAATCAATTATTCAATCTAAAATGACTCACCACTTTGCGTCACTATTAGCCATTCTGGTATTAGGTATTCTGCTTGCTGTCTTTATTCTGAGTCGCGCTATTCTTCAGCCGCTTTACTGGACCGTCGCATTTGTCATGTCAGCTTTAACGGGATTCCAACTAACTTATTTAACAATGCATTTTGTCGCCAGTGTTAAACAGTTCGACTGGCAAGTCCCAGTGATCACCGCAACTATTTTAGCTGCTTTTGGTGCCTGGCAGATCATTGCGCTGGGGTTATCCTATCGATACACGGAATTATCATTGCTTGATTGGATTCGCCCGACAATGGCTAGTTATGGACAGATTGTCCGTTATATTTTGCTGGTTGTCGTTGCATTGGCAATTGCACTCACTTTTGGCGCATCCCTGGCAATGATCGAAATTGCTTTAATTGTCATCTACACAGCATGCGTCTTTTATCTGGTTCTGCCAATGATTGTATCTTCTCTGGGAAAACTGGCTGTCACATTGCCGAACAAAAAGAATATTTTAAAAAACAAATAGTGATTTGAACTAAGTTAATGCTGAATGATCTCGAAAAATTGTTCACAAATTGTAACATTACTCGACTCAAGGCTTGAAATACTTAGTAAAATTACAGTAAATTGCTTCGAATTTAACTAGATTACCTCAAAACGTCTGAATTATTTCAGACGTTTTTAATTTGTCCGGATAACTAGATTGCCGCCAGAGTAACAGTCTCAGCTGCAAAGGGCAACCGATTGTACACAATGTTTCATCACGACATTTTCCTTAACTGCATTGAAAATTGTTTGTCACAGTCCTGCAACAAATTATTGGTAGGATTATATTTGTAAATTGATAGGGAGTTGTTAAAAATTATGAAAGTACATAAACAAATCGTTTTAGTTCTAGTTGCATTCTTCACATTATTAACTGCAGGTTTCACAACTGCTCAAGCTGCAAAAGCTGATGATCCATCTTATTCAACACTTTATAGCGTTGCAAAGCAAAATCTTGGTAAGCCATATGTATGGGGTGCTACTGGTCCTTCATCATTTGATTGTTCAGGATTTACAAGTTACGTTTATAAAAAAGGTGCAGGCGTTTCACTTCCAAGAACTGCCCAAGCTCAATACAATGCCGAAAAGAAAGTTTCTTACAGCAATCTTGAAAAAGGTGACTTGGTATTCTTCGGTGGCAGTGCCGTTTCAATTTCACACGTTGGCCTCTACGTTGGTAATGGAAAAATGATCGATGCTCAAAACCGAGGTGTCATCACTGAAAATGTCAAAGCACCATGGTGGCATTATGTCGGTGGCGTTCATGTTACTGACCTTGATGACTAATCATTCAATACCAAACATATTATTCAATTAAAATTTTAAACACATAATAACAACTTAATATCTATTTCAAAAGAAAGACCGGCATAAGAGATGCTGGCCTTTCTTTTTGGCTTATTGCCAATTCAACCTTGTCATTGCTTACCCTTAACTACTAAAATAGATTCAAACATCATTTTTAGCGAGGAATTTAACCATGGAAGAAACGACTCAAGTTACCGATATTGGTGATTATCTAAAATTGTTTGCGTGTACGGCTGTTATGTTACAAACCATCCTTATGTTTGTTCTAACGACTATCCCTTCCGCAACTAATCAAATTGGTATTGGTATGACATACAACTTAATCAAGTTTACGGCACCGGCCTTTATATTTGGCATCCTATACACGACTGCCCGCAAAACAATCGCAACTCCTATCACCTACAGACATTACTTAAAACAACAATGGCACAGTTTATTTATTCCGACTATTCTATGGACGACCATTTATCTATTTATCACGCCGGAACTTCAACAGGGACATCATTATCACAATATTAGTTCGCTTATTTGGCAATTTATTAACAGTAATGCTGCTCCTCATCTTTGGTACAACACAATGATGCTGCAGTTTATTCTTTTAATGCCGTTAATGTGGCTGATAGGCCGCTGGTGCGGTTCGAATTCACGTCGCGGCTCACTTACTGCTATTGTATCAATCGCTGGTTATTTGCTTTGGATCTCGTTTTATGACACTGAAGTTTTCCACGGTCCGCACATGATGAATTGGTACCTGCTGGATCGCCTCTTCTTAAGTTTTTTTATCTATGGTGTGTTAGGTGTTCTGGCATGGCAATACCGAAAAACAGTGAACAGGTTTTTTCGGGCATGGTGGCCAATCGTTTGCCTTATCTTTCTGGGAAGCTTCTACTGGATCAACCATGAATTATTTGAATTCGGTCTTCCCGTTAAATTAACGAATGCCCCTTACTATAAACCATCAATGATTCTTTATGACTTGTCTGTCATCAGCTTGATTTCAACCTTGGGAATCTTTCAAATTGATAATCACTCAACTATTAATAAAGTCATTCATATTCTGGCCGAATTTGCCTATAAAGCCTTCTTATCGAATGTTTTTTGGTCTTACCTGCTCTGGTATGTATTCGGCAAAAATCTGGTTATTAATCACCTGCTTATCGGGGCACTTGTCTTATATACGGGCACTTGGTTACTATCGTTTGGATCCGCCTTTGCCATTCACTTGTGTTGGCAAAAATTTTGCCTATATACTCGATCTTATAATCCCCGTACAATAAATTAAGCGTGGTCAAGATTTTCTCTTGAACCACGCCTTTATACTATCCTTTGTAATTTGGTTTAACCGCTTAGTTTCGCACACTCTTTTTCATATTCACGTGCTTAATACCGACTTCCATAAATGGGTCGCCATATTGCTTGAATCCCAGCGTTTCATACAGTCCCTTTGCCGTTTCCTGTGCACCAAGATAAAAATTAGTTTCACCTTTATATTTTGGATCATTCAGGATGGCTTCCAGCAACTGTTTGGCAAATCCTTTATGACGATACATCTTTAATGTAGCAACCCTTTGAATATGCACACCCTCACCGGTCACAGTGGCTCTGGCAGTTGCCACCGGCCGATGTTGGTCGTAAGCTACATAATGAGTTGCATCACCGTCCGTCCCATCAAATTCAAGTGTTTCATCAATTCCCTGCTCTTTAACAAAGACCGATTTTCGAATTGCTTGGGCATCTTGGTAAACCCGGTTTAATTGATTAGTTTTCTTTACTTCTACCATTTTCTCCACTCATATTAAGACTGCACATTATAATCCGTAACAGTGACATCATCCCCGTCAAACTGTAGCTTGGTCAAGCTACCATTGGCCGGTCGTTCCGTAACGTCAAACTGTCCATCACCGAATCGTTCAACTAAACTTAACAAGGTATTTCCATGGCTGATTAACAAAACGTTGTCGCCATCTTTAATCGTTGGATTGTTCTTAATTAATGCCAATCCCTGGTCAAGACGCTGCCAATATTCTTCATTATTCTCAGCCTGATGGAACGGATCTGCTTCTTTTAAATAGTCTTTGGCTTTTCCAATCGAATATTTTTCAACAATTGATTTAAATGTTGGAAGCCCATGTGGCGCACCTGCCAGATACCAAGCCTGATCCATATCATTACCTTCAAAATAGCCATAGAACTCCTCACGGAAAAATGGTGAGGTTGTAGGTTGCTTAACATCCGATGCAACATTACGTTTCAAAATCTCTTTTGTTGTTTCCTCTGCTCGTGTCGTATCACTGCAATATGCGGCAACAAATTTAACATTCCTCAGTTTCTCACCCGTATCGACAGCGTTTTGAATACCCTTCTTGGTTAATGGTGAGTTACTCCAACCTTGAAGTTTATTATAGATATTAAAATAGGTTTGCCCATGACGAACCATATACAAAGTAAATTTAGTCATGCTTACACATCCTTTGCCTTTGATACCCTAAGTATAACAATTTATCAGTTAAACGAGGATAGAATTTTGTTGAAGGTGATACAGCGTACTTGATGCGGGACTGCTCCTCTAAGCTGTACCGCTTTGATACGCACACTATCTTAGGACTGCTCCTCTAAGCAGCACCACTCCATATAAGGGATCAATTCGAAAAATCCAAATGCAGGATTCCCCCAATTGACGCCTTATACTCCGGGTGCTAACCGCTTTGATACGCACACTATCTTAAATCTTTAACTTTCCGCCAAATTATTCTCCCCACCCTTTTTTCTTTACATTTATCTGATACTATAAAACAAGTATGTATTATCGAAGGAGCCGCGTCTTGAAATATGTTAATTCAATCCTTGCAAAATGCAGTACCCGCAAAGGATTTCTCTTATTACTTGTCATTTGTTTCTGGGTAAAGACGATGTTTGCCTACTTTGTCGATTTCCGACTGGGCATCACCAATCCCTTTCAATTTTTTATTGTTCTCATCAATCCACTGGCAACTACTGGACTGCTACTGGGAATCGCCCTTTATTTTAAGAAAAGTCGTATTTTCTACCCGGTTGCCATTATTATTTCAATCTTAAATACGGTTTTACTGTATTTAAACGTTATCTATTTTCGGGAATTCACCGACTTTATGACCGTCAGCACCATGACCGGCTATTCTAAAGTCAATCAGGGACTAAGTGGCAGTTCCTTAGCCCTCACAAATTTCCATGACTTTATTTACTGGATTGATCTAGTTGTAATTATTATTTTAATGGTCACTAAAAAAATCAAAATCGATCATCGTCCGCTTAATCGTCGCATCGGTTTGGCGGTCACTTCATTTTCATTGTTATTTTTTGCAGTCAATCTCTCACTTGGAGAAATGGATCGTCCCCAACTTTTAACCCGAACGTTCGACCGTACCTATATTGTTAAGTACCTTGGCTTGGATGCTTTTACAGTTTATGACGGCATTAAGTCCCAGCACACCAATGATTTACGGGCAACAGCTACTAAATCGGAGTTGGGAGACGTCTTGAAGTTCACCCGTGCTCACTATGCAAAGCCTAATAAAAAGTACTACGGTATTGCAAAGGGGAAAAACGTGATTATTCTTCATCTGGAAAGTTTCCAACAGTTCCTCATTGGTAAAAAGGTTAATGGTCAAGAAGTAACACCGTTCCTAAATAAACTTTACAAGAGTCAATCCTCCTATTCATTTAGAAACTTCTTCCACCAAGTCGGCCAAGGCAAGACCTCCGATGCCGAAAACATGCTCGAAACAAGCACTTATGGCCTTCCTCAGGGATCATTGTTTGCTCAGCTCGGCAGTGATAACACATTCCAAGCCGCACCGGCAATTTTGAAACAACGACGAGATTACACAAGCGCCGTCTTTCATGGAAATGTTGCCAGCTTCTGGAACCGAAACAATGTGTATAAAGAAATGGGTTATCAATATTTCTTCGATGCCAGCTATTACGACACATCGGGTGACCGTTCAATGGGCTACGGCTTAAAGGATAAATTATTGTTTAGAGATTCTGTTAAATATCTCCAGAATCTACAGCAGCCTTTTTATGCAAAATATATTACTGTTACCAATCACTTCCCTTATGATTTGGATAAAGAAGATACGCGATTTAAGACCACCAATACCGGAGACGATGTCGTTGACAATTACTTTGTGACTGCGCATTATCTTGATCAATCAATTCACGAATTTTACAGATATCTCAAAAAGACAGGATTGCTAAAACATTCCTTAATCTTGCTTTATGGCGATCATTACGGCATCTCTGATTCTGAAAATAAAAACCTGGCAAAGGCTTTGGGAAAGAACCCTGATGATTGGGACGACTATGATAATGCTCAGCTGCAGCGAGTGCCACTGATCATTAACATTCCCGGGATGAAACATGGATATGTCTCCAATAAGTATGCCGGTGAAATTGATGTTTTACCAACTTTAATGCACTTGCTGGGTATTAGTACAAAACGCTATGTCCAATTTGGCACGGATGTTTTCTCCAAACACCATGATCAAGTTGTAGCATTCAGAAACCAAGATTGGGTTAGCCCTGCATTTACTTCTGTCAGTGGTGATATTTATTCAAATAAAACCGGGCAATTGTTGAAATTGACTAAGCGGCAGCAAAAGCAGGTTGATAAGGACAAGGAACGTGTCGACAAAGAGTTATCCTTATCAGATTCATTAAACGAAAAGAATTTGTTGCGTTTCTATCATCCGAAGGGATTTGAAACTGTTGATCCACGTAAATACAATTACGCCAACGGTTATCAAAAGGAAAAATTAATAGCTAAGAAACGCGGCAAGAAATCAACAAGCCTTTATTCAGAACAGGGAAATACCTTCAAAGACTACTTCACAGACGCACCGGAAATCCATCATAAATCAACTGATTCCAACCGAATCAAGATTACGAACCCGGATGCAAGTAATAATGATAGTAGCAGGTAAAAAAGTGTGCGGAGCTAAGCGGTTAGTACCCGGAATATAAGGCGTCAATTTGGGAAATCCCGAATTTGGATTTTTCAAGTTGATCCCTTATATGGAGTGGTACTGCTTTGAGTAGCAGTCCTAGAAAAAGTGTGCGGATCAAAGCGGTTAACGTTCGAAGTGTAAGGCGTTCATTTCGGAAATCCCGGGGTTGGATTTTTGAAATGGATCCCTTGAACGTTGCTTTGAGTAGCAGCCCTAAGATAGTGTGCGAAGCTAAGCGGTTAGTACCCGGAATATAAGGCGTCAATTTGGGAAATCCCGAATTTGGATTTTTCAAGTTGATCCCTTATATGGAGCGGTACTGCTTAGAGGAGCAGTCCTAAGATAGTGTGCGAATCCAAGCACTTAGTACTCACAGTAATGATAATCCTAAACAAACGGGGATGAGGTATCGTGAAAAAACAGAACCAACAAACTGAGTGGGGCAGAATTCTACTGTACAACATTTTAGTTGTACTGTTAGCACTGGCTTCATTTGCACTTGTTGTTTTGGCAGTTACCAACATCATTACTTTAAAACATGGTGTTTATCGCATCATTTTCTCATTAATTTGGATTTTCTTCTTAATTGATTACCTGATTCGTTTTAAGCTCGCAAAGTCAAAAAAAGATTTTTTAATTTCAAACTTATTTGATTTAATTGCGTTAATTCCTTCACATCCAATATTTGCACTTTTCCGAATAGCAAGAATATTTACCATTGTCCGCGAATATAATCTGCTGTGGAAATTGGGATGGACCGGAAAGTTTACTAATGGCCTTCACCGCTTCCTTTATGATACTGGGTTCATTTACCTGTTTTCGATTAGTTTGGTGATCCTGATCGGCAGCTCTTTGGTGTTTGCCTCGTTTGAGCATGTTTCACTTCAAGAAGCCCTATGGTGGGCAATTACAACTGCGACAACGGTTGGTTATGGTGATGAAACGCCTCATACTGCAGGTGGAAAGATCGTTGCTTCACTTCTAATGCTTGGCGGAATCGGTTTTCTTGGTTTATTAACCTCAACAATTACCGGATTCTTCACTAATCAAGACGCTGAAGACGAACGGGATAAATCTTTAAAACACCTCACCAGGCAGGTTGAACATCTGTCAAAACAAGTCACACAAATGCAAAAAACATTGCAGGAGCAAACTGGTCAGCCTAAGCCGATAGTAAAAAAGAAAAAACGAAAATGACTTAAAATTGTTCAAAATCAACTTATGATCTTTAGACGCACATTGGTCTGAATAATAATGCCGATTTGGCCAACGCAAAACAAAGGACCGTTAGAAAGGAAATTTCCTCATTCTAACGGTCCTTTTTGTTAATAATAATCCACGTCAAACATCGATTTACGATTTATGCATTGCCGTACTATGCAATGGTCCCCTTCTATCCGGATAAAGTGCCTGCATAATTGCATTCACTGCAACCGGTGCTTCACCAAAAGCTGTCGAAATCAGTGGTTCCTTGCCTTCATACTTGGAAACATCCCCAATCGCAAATACATTTTCCAAATTTGTTTGACCATTCGGCCGAACGTTAATCGTGCCCCGCTTGATTTCGGGATGAACCTCCCATGCATTTAGCGCATCATCCTGCGCAATAAATCCATAATTAACAACAATTTTATCAACTGTCAACTCGGTAAACTCTTCAGACTTCATTTTCTTTGCCTTAATAACGACTTGTCCATTATCAGTTTTGGTGAGTTGTTTAATCAAGTAAGGTGTCACGGTTTCGATTGATGACGCCTTTAATTGATCAACACTGTGTTCCATCGCCCGGAATTTATCCCGTCTATGCAACAGAAACACTTTTTTTGCGACTTGTTCCAATAGTAACGCTTCATCAATTGCCGAGTCACCGCCCCCGGCTACTAAAATTGTTTGATTTTTGAATTGGTTCAGGTTTTTGACACTGTAAAATAAATGTTGCCCTTCAAAATCAGCACTGTTCTCAACAGCCAGTTTACGGGGATTAAAAGCCCCCACCCCAGTCGCAATAATAATCGCTTTGGTGAATGTCGTTTCCTGATTTGTGATGAGTTGATAACCGTTAGTCGTTTTTTTGATATCATTAACGGTCTGATTCAATTTAACGTCCGTCTCAACCGTTTTAAGCTGTTCTTCAAGTTGTTCAACCAAGTTCCTTGCCTTGATCATAGGGTAGCCAGCAACGTCTAAGATCGTCTTCTCCGGGTATAATGCACTGGCTTGGCCACCAAGTTCGGTTAGGCTTTCAATAAGTTGCACTTTAGCATTCCTAAGGCCAGCGTAAAACCCGGCAAACATTCCCGCCGGGCCTCCTCCAATAATGGTAATATCATAAGTTGCATTATCTGAAACCATTTGTTTACTTCCTCCTAATACCGTCAGGTTAATTCAATCCACAACACCCAACCGGGCTGTGCCCTTTCACTTCTACTAACGCTTTTTTGAATTATTTTTCTCTGGTTTTCGTTTCTTTGTTTTTTTCGCTTTTGGAATGATGATACGCTGCCCTTGTAATGTTTTCACTTCACGTAGTCCAGCATCAATCATTATATATATTAAGAACCAACCCACAACCACGTCAAGAATTTCCTGCATAATCGAGACGTTCAATCCTGTATTTGGAATGTCCCAATCCCAAAATGTGTGCAGAATGACAGTGATTAAAAAGAATACGTAGAATTTAGGATTTGTAAAGAAATCCCGAATCGTAAACGGCTTTTTCCGAGCTTTCCCTAAAATAATTGCACCGCCCATAATGGCCGCCCAAATTGTATGGGTTCCAACTGCTTGAAAACTTCTCGTCAAAATCGTCATCAATCCATACTGACTAACATAGCCCGAACTTTCAAACACCGAAAAACCTGCACCAACGGCCGCTCCAATTAAAACACCATTAAATATGTAATTCAGTTTGTATGAGTTGATAAAGAGAATCACAACCACGCATTTTGCAAGTTCTTCAACGACACCAACAATCAGTGCGGATTCAATACTGACATCGGTTCGAATCGGCAGCATCAGATAAAATGTCATTGTTACCAGCAATGAAAGAATCCCCCCCACCAAAAAAGTCGTCAGAACTTGAAGAACCGATATGTTTTGATAAACGTTAATCTCAAAAAACATCATCATTAACGAAAAAGGTACCGCCAAAGATCCAATAAAGATCAAACCAGGAATTGCCTTATTGCTTTTAAAAAGAAACAGTAATAACATCAACATTGCAAAACTGACTGCCAACACAAAGAAAATTCTGGAAAAGAACCACGGCTTTACCGGTCGACTGGAAACCTTTCGTAGACTTGGTGTTGTCGATCGGGTGCCCACAATAAACAACCGATCTGCTTCATCCTTACTATGTTTTTGAAAAACTTCAGAAAACATTCGTGACAGATGAATCTCCACCGGGCTTTCGTTTTCCTTGCCTCCAAGTCGTTTGGCGATGCTGTCGTCTAAATTATCAAGGTTGTCGTAATTTCGTCGCACACCTGTCCAGATCAACGAGAAAAAGTTTCGACCTATTTTTTTATTTTCAAATTTCATCTAAAATACATCTTTCCTATAAGTATTACTATTTAGCGTAACTTACGATGATAATAGATTCAAGTTACGTGCTAAAATTATTCTCAATAACTTGTTTCACGATACGCAGTGGCGGCTGTAACCCACGAACAAAAAACGCTCTGTGGTTGGTCAATCGAACTGATAAAAATTCAGGGTGATCCCAAGTCAAAAATTGAGTTATAGTCCGTTTTCGGTTATGATTAAGTAAAGGGTTTTCATCCTTGATATTACAACATTATGGAGGTAGTTTTAATGGCCCAGAAAAAAATGATTCTTGATCTTGATACCGGTATCGACGATGCAATGGCAATTGCCTACGCAGTTGCGGATCCGGATGTTGATTTAATCGGTATCATTGGTTCATATGGAAACGTATACGTTGAAGACGGCGTTCAAAATTCACTTAAAATTCTTGAATTACTTGGTGCTACTGACGTTCCGGTCTATCAGGGACTTTCACATTCATCAGAAAGTGACCACTTTGACAGAATGCCTGTCAGTGCTCAAATTCACGGTGAAAACGGTATTGGCGATGTTGACCTGCCGGATCCTTCCCGCAAGCCTGAAACAGGCGACGCAATCGACTTCTTTATTGATGCTGTCAAGAAATACGGTAAGGACCTAATCCTTGTGCCGACCGGTCCACTTACCAATTTAGATGCTGCTATTAAAAAGGCACCCGAAATTACAAAAGAAATCGGCAACATTACTTTAATGGGTGGTGCGGTTACCGTTCCGGGAAATGTAACCAATGTCGCTGAAGCAAATATTCAGCAAGATGCATCAGCTGCCAACAACGTTTTCCGCAAGGCCCCACTTACCCAAGTTGGTCTCGACGTCACTTTAAGAACCCTGTTAACTAAAAAAGAAACGCAACAGTGGCGTGACCTGGGTACTAAATCAGGTGAAGCCTTCGCCGATATTGTAGATTATTATATTAAAGCATATGAAGTCACAAGCCCTGATCTTCACGGTTGTGCGCTTCATGATCCATTTGCGGTTGGCGTTGCGATTAATCCCGACTTTGTTCAAACAATCAGTTTAAACATGTACGTCACAACCGATGAAAAGTATTACGGTCGAACAACAGGTGATCCTGCCCGCTTGTCTGATCCAAATCCAAATGTTAAAGTTGCGGTCAACGCTGATGTAGATGCTTACTTAAATGCATTTATGACTCACTTAACCGGATTATTCAGTAAACACTAATTTAAAGTAGGTTCTACACTTAAAACGACTGCCATCGTCATAACGATTGGCAGTCGTTTTTTGATTAACTATAGGTGACCACGCAACAATGGCTGCTTCGCTTTTATCGAATGGAGAAAAAGCTTTTCAAATAATTCCCCACACCATTATCGTCATTATTACCGGCAATCACACTACTAATTGCCCGAACTTCGTCTGTCCCGTTCTTCATAGCAACTCCGATTTGAGCATGGGCGATCATTCCGAGATCATTTTGAGAATCTCCAAAGGCCATAAGGTTGGAAAAGTTCCAGCCAAAATGTTTAAGTAACGCTTTTAACCCAACCGTCTTATCCATCTTCGGTGCTAAGAATTCCATAATCTGCGGCTGTGACCGAACGATATGATATTGCTTACTAATTCGAACCGGCAGGTCATTACTGAAATCATCAAGTAAATCCGGCTTGTCACACACAATTCCCTTGGAATACAAATCATTTTCATCCAAATCTGCAAAACTTCTGGAAACAAATTCGATGTTTCCTTTAAATTGTTGTTGGTACATTGACGGTTTCAAATCAGAAATCGAATAGACACGTTCAAAATTCAGAATATCCAGCGGTGCATAAACTTCACGTGCAAATTTATGTAACGATTCAAAATCCGCTTTGGCCATCCCCCTCTTAAATAATTCCTTTTTGTCGTTGTTATGAACAACCAATGCCCCGTTGAAAGTGATCGTGTAATCATCTTCACCAGTTAACCCCAATTGTTCAATATACGGCCAAATTGCATTAATTGGTCTACCGGTACAAAGGACCACCTTAATACCATTATCATGAATCTGTTTCAATATATTCTCATTAGTTTTGGAAATGTTTTTGTCACTTGTCAGCAACGTCCCATCCAAATCCAACGCAACCATTTTAATCACTGCTAGAGTTCCCCCTCTGATAGTAATAACGACGTTTATTCTAAAGAAACTAAATAGGAAAAACAACCCTTTGACAATATCTTACACAGAACTTTTCATAAATGCTAGATCAATTACAAAATTGTTCCGGATAATTTATTTAATAATTATATTAATCAGCCAAGTATGCACCTAATTTGATTACATTTCCAATGTAATTTCACAAACAAAAAAAGAAGTTGGGGTAATATTTACCTCAACTTCTAAATTTATCCGTATAACTTAACTGTTATTATTTAAACTAGCTGATTTGTGATTCAAGTTCCCGAAGCTCAGCTTCACGAACACTTCTAGGAAGAAATCTTCTGATCTCTTCTTCATTAAAACCAACCTCTAGTCGATGATCATCAAAAATAATTGGTCGTTTAATCAAATCCGGGTACTTAACCAATAAATCAATTAGCTGAGATACCGAAAGATTATCCATATCTATATTTAACTTCTTATAGACATTAGATCTGGTGGAAATGATATCTTCACTTCCATTTTCGGTTAAACGTAAGATTTGCTTTACTTCATCGGCGTTCAGAGGATTGGAATTGATGTTTCTTTCCTTAAAGGCGATGTTGTGGCTCTTTAACCATGCACGTGCTTTCCTACTTGATGCACTACTTTGTGCGACATATAGATTTAACATTACAATCCCCCCTAGTTTGTAACAGAAATGAAACCTAAATACATCCTTCACGTAATATATTAACACAGTGAAACCTTTTGTCAATACCGTTACTTACTTTTTGTAAACAAATTTGTGAAATTTCGAAACCCTCTTTCAGCACCTTTTCCGTTATAATAAGTTTATTGAAACAAACTGGGGGATTGAATTATGGAAGCTTTTTATTTAGTCGCACTGTTAATTGTTGCGACAATTATTTCCAATATGGTTTACACTGTTTTTCCAAAGATACCGCTCACCTTTTACCAAATTGCTTGCGGGTTCTTACTCACATTACTTCCTATTTTTAGGGATTATACACTATACCCCGAATTTTTCATGGTTGGTATCATTGCGCCACTCATGTTCAATGATGGTCGCAATACAGATGTCTCACATCTTGGAAATGCTTTTCACCACATTATGTCAATGGCCGTCTACTTGGCAATTCTAACAGCCGTGATTATCGGTACTTTCGCACACACAATGATGGCTATCATCCCGCTGAGTCTCTGTTTTGCCTTAGCAGCAATTGTGACACCAACCGACTCGCTGGCGTTTTCATCCATCACCGAGGGTGTTTCACTTCCGGAAAATGTGTCGACTGTTCTTGAAAGCGAATCACTGTTCAATGATGCATCTGGTATCGTTGTGTTCAATTTAGCCCTCTCATCTTTTCTAACAGGCCAATTTTCTTTTTCAAAAGGATTAATTAATTTTATTATCAGCTTTTTTGGTGGTCTCATCATCGGGTTAATTGCCGGCTTGGCCTTTGTTAAACTGCAAACCTTCCTTGTTAATAAATCTATGGATACATCCAGCGTCATTGTTCCTTTCAGCTTAATGACGCCATTTGCAATATATCTCATTTCAGAGCACTTGGGCTGCTCCGGTATCTTAGCGGTTGTTGCGGCAGGAATCGTCTATGGCTTAAACCAGAGTCGCCTAAAGCTGACAACGACCAATGTCCGTTTGGTAACAGGTGCCACCTGGTCGATTGTCAGTAATTTGCTAAATGGCATTGTCTTTGTGCTACTGGGTGTCACGCTACCGACCGTCATTTCAAACATCATTCCCTTATCATCTACTTTAACAATTGAGCTGGCAGGCCTTGCATTTGCTATCTACCTCTTAATGGGAATTGTCCGATTCCTTTGGGCAAAGCTCAACTTTATCAGGCTCAACCGAGACCAGCCCTCAACAATGAAAGAAGCTTTTCTAATTGCCATTGGCGGCGTTCATGGAACAATTACACTTTCCATGGCTCTTTCATTACCACTAACCCTCTCAGGGCACGCTTTCCCTTATCGAAATGAAATCATATTTGTCGCAACCATTGTCATCCTCCTCAGCTTAGTAGTTCCGGCATTTATATTGCCAAATATGCTGCCCCGAAAAAAAGATGACGACCAATCCTCTTTCAATCATTATCGTACTGAAATGGTCAACTACAGCATTTCGCAAGTTAAGGTCCAGGAAAGTGTTCCCCTAGCAGATAGAAATTATGTTATTGATATGCTTGCGAGCCAAAAGCAGGGCGGAAATATTGATAAAACACAGATCAACGACATTATGAACCAGACTCACAAGGTTGAAATTGATGCAATCACAGGTTTACTAACGGCCGGTAAAATCCCTCAAAATGTCGCAAACCAAATTTCCCGACGAATGATGATGACACCCGGTCAACGTGGCGGCTTTCTCACTAAACTTCAATTTCTATTCCGTGTTCGCTTTCCGAACAAAAGGACCCGCAAAATCAAGCGAAATATGCAGTCTGTCGCATCAAGATTCAGCCCGGAATTAAATCAAAAACTATTCGACAAAAAGGTAGCGATCAGGAAAATCGTTGAAGACACTGTTTACCAACATGTTAATAAATTCCTTGATGATATTGAAAACGAAACAAATGCACCGTCAATTGCATTTGTTAGGAATGGCTATAACTTTCGTCATGCCAGAATCGACTCATCAGACAGCTCGGATGATTTAAGAAATCAACTGTTGATTCAAGCATTTCAATACGAGTATTCCTACGTTGCCTCGGCATTTCGAGATAAGGAGATCTCCCGAACCATCTCCGATCAGTTGAATCAAAGCGTTACGACAGACCAAATGGTCTATATGGAACAGGGATAAGGCAACGCTTGAAACCGTGCACTAAGAAGCAGATCCCGGCCGCACAAGTCTTTAAATCAAATAGTCAAACCCGGACTATCTGATTTAAAGACTTGTACTCTGGAATCTAACCGCTTCTTAGTGCACTCTTATCCCATTAATCTGACGTTTACAAAGTACTGTCAATTGATTATACTTGACGGTATACATTGACTTTGCAGGTGAAAATAATGAAAATTACCCTCTTAGCGACCAGTGATACACATGGCTTTATTGAACCCACTAATTATGTGGATTCAAATGCAAACAAGCCTTTTGGTCTAGAAAAAGCAAGTTCGACAATTAAACGATATATTAACCAACATCAAGATGAAAAAGTCATCCTGATTGATAACGGGGATTTTCTTCAAGGTTCGCCCATGGCCGATTACGTTGCCAAGCGAGCTGATGAAGTCGACAAAGCATCATTTATCAACGCTTACAACCAAGTTGGTTATCAGATTGGCAGTATTGGCAACCATGAGTTTGACTATGGTTTGGACTACCTCAATTTTGTGATGAACCATTCCGGTAGGCAATTTGTTTGTGCAAACATCGTGGATCATGATAATGAACCGCTGCTAACCAATCCATATACCATTTTAACTATTTCCGGTGTTAAAATCGGATTCCTCGGACTAACAACCACAAGCACGAAAAAATGGAAGAATGTTAATGACTTAAACGACTTCAACCTGATCTCCGAATTATCTGCGTGCAAACGCTATTTACCTGAACTAAGAGAAAAGGCCGATGTCGTCATTGTTGTTTATCACGGTGGATTTGAGCGGGACCATACCGGTAACTGGAATGACATCAATCCCGGTGAGAATCGCGGATATGATATTTTAAAGAATATCAAAGGCATTGACGGTTTTATTTCCGGGCATCAGCATCGTAAAATTGCCAGTGAACTTTTTAAAGTGCCGATTATTCAACCCGGATCCCGTGGTGAATTTGTTGGAAAGATTTCTTTTGATTTATCAAACTCAACCAAAAAGATCACGCGTCACAGTTCAGAATTATTGAGCGTTGCAGATAGTGAACCGGATCAAGAAATCGCCAAACAAATCGCACCTCTGTCAGCACATCTACAACATTGGCTTGATAAACCCCTTTCCCATATTGAGGGGGATTTGACTTTTAACGATCCTTTCCATGCCCGAATTAAAGAATCTGCCTTCATCGAATTTATTCAAAAAATTCAAATGAGCAAAATGGGAACCGATATTTCTGCCACTGCTCTGTATAATAATGAAGCACATGGTTTTGAAAGCCCCATCACCATGAGAAATATCATTACAAATTACGTTTACCCAAACACACTGGTCAAATCAAAAATTTCCGGCGCCGATCTCCGGGCAGCATTGGAAGTAACCGCTAAATATTTTGATGTTAAGCATGGTGAGGTAGTCGTTAACGAGCAATTTATGTTTCCTAAAGAACGTTTTTATAATTACGATATGTATGAAGGAATTGAATATACGCTAAATATCGCTAATCCTGTGGGGCACCGCGTAACCAAACTAAAATATCACGGCAAAGATATTACAGACGATCAGGTCTTATTCGTTACCTTAAACCGTTACAGAGCAAATGGCGGTGGTCACTATCCTATGTATACAAAAGACAAAATCGTTGCTTCCTGTGACATGACAATCAGCCAAATTATTTTAGAATATTTACAAGAACATCCCGTAGTAAAAGCGACTAATAATCATAACTTTAAAATTGAAGCAAGGAAATAAATAGTTTCGTGTTTGCTATTATTTGTTTCATATAGATCCCAATTATAAGGACATATAATAAAATCCGGTATTGAATATGATTGTTTGAATCATATTCAATACCGGATTTTATTAGTCTATTACAACACTGATTTTTAAACTATTTTTCTTAATTAATTTCAAGCATTACTTTTAGCCTTTTTAGGCTTATGATTTTTTCCATCATTTGCTCGATGCGCTTTTTTCTTCTCAACGCCAACAAAAGCCACTGCCTTGAAATCACGAATTGAAGTCACTTTAATTTTTCCCGGATATGTGAGCTCGTCTTCGATTTCATCTTTAACCTGATTAGCCAACTCTGCATTTTGTTGATCATTTACTTTTCTTGGATCAACCATAATTCGAATTTCACGGCCGGCTTGAATGGCATAACTTTCTCGAACACCACGCTTGCTGCTTGCAATTCTTTCAAGACTCTTTAGGCGGTTAACATACTCTTCAACAGACTCACTTCTGGCACCTGGACGACCACCTGAAATTGAATCTCCGGCAGCAACCAAGTGAGCAATTGGTGTGGTAACATCAACATCTCCATGATGAGAAGCAATTGAATTAATAACTTGTGGATCTTCTTCAAAAGTTTCCGCAATCTTAACACCCAACTCAACATGGGTGCCATCAACTTCACGGTCAATTGCCTTACCAATATCATGCAGTAGGCCTGCCCGTTTGGCCAATTTAACGTTTAATCCAAGTTCAGCTGCTAATAAACCGGCAATATCCGCTACTTCCACGGAATGATTCAACACGTTTTGACCGTAACTTGTTCGATATTTTAATCGACCAATAATCTTAATTAGATCTGGATGCATCCATCCGATATGCAATGAACTGACAGTTTGCTCCCCCGTCTTTCGGATATCATTCATCACATCCGTTTGAGCTGCTTGAACCTGATGTTCAATTGACTGCACATTAATTTGCTTTGAAACTGTCAAATTGGTAATCGCCATTTTAGCAATTTCACGTCTGATTGGATCAGCTGTAACCACATGGAGTAAAGACCCATCATCCGGGTCAAATACCAAGTCCACACCCGTTAAGGTTTCAATATAACGAATATTTTGACCATCCCGGCCAACCAGCTTCTGCTTCGTACTGTTATCATAAATTTGAACTGTGTGTTCCGTATGCTCTCGCGGCATATCAACCGGTCCACGTTGAATGGCGTCAACAGCCATGATTTTGGCAATTTTAGGTGCATTTACAGCTGCCTCATCCTGTTGATAACGCAATTCAATATCTTTTTCGCGCATTAAATCCTGGCTCAGTTGATCAAAGATTTGGTCTTTAGCTTGCGCGCTTGTTAAATCGCCGCGCTTCTCAAGTGTTTCAACGCGCTCTTTTGACAAATCAACAGCTTGTTTTTTAAGATCGGCAATCGATTGTTTTAATTCCGATAACTCATTATTTCGTTTTGAAAGATCCTGATGAACTTGATCAAGCCTCGTCGCAGTTTGTGTCAGCCCGTTCTCACGCTGGTTGATTCTGATCTGGCGGGTCGCATTATCCGCCTGGTAACTGTCAAGTTCCTCTTCAATTGATTCTTTATAATCAGAAGTCTGCCGATCGGAAGCTTCGTTTATCTTTTCAGTTTCCTTTTGTGCTTTAACTCTGGCACGATCCAGCAGTTTACTTGCTTCTTGGTGTGCTTTTGCAATCTCAGCAGCATACCGTTTTTTCTGAAGCGAAACACCACTGATCACGCCGATAATACAGGCAATAATGCCTAGAATGACATAGATCAAGACCAAACCTCCCTTCTAAAATAGTTCTATAGTTAGTCTAACATATTCTTTAATCTATTTGAGATAACGTTCTAAAAACTTCTTAACGGTATCCGTATAAAGTTTTGGATGGTTTTGATAAGATCTGGCATGACCCTTTCCTGGCACAATCAACAGTTCTTTTGGCCCCTTATCTGCTTTATAGAGTGGGTATACCATGCGGGTAGGAACAAAGTGGTCATGAGCGCCATGAATAAATAACATCGGTCGTCGATTCTTCTTAACCTGATTCAAAGCACTTGCCTCTTTAAACGTATAACCGTTCTTAACCCTGTTAATCGCACTCACAATACCAACCAACGGAAATTTCGGTAGGTTATACAATTGTTTTGCCTGATAGGAAATTTCGCTATACACATCCGTATAACCACAATCCTCAATGTAGGCTTCAACTTGTTTGGGAACATCTTTAACGCCACTTACCATCATTGTTGTCGCACCACCCATACTGGTACCAAAAACAACAATTCTGGAATCTGCCCCCTTTCTTGTGATGACCTTTTTAATCCATTTAACATAATCCAAACGATCCGGCCAACCATAACCGATATAATTCCCCTGGCTGTCGCCATGCCCACGGGCATCCGGTAGCAATACATTATATCCTAAGTTATGAAACATATAGGCGTATTGAAACATCTGATCTTTATTTCCCATAAACCCATGCGCAACGACAGCCGTTTTATTAGTCGGCTTATCAGCCGCAATATAGTTGGCATCAAGCTTTAAATGCCGTGTTGCCGATAGTTCATGCCAACGCTGTTTATGAACGCTTTGATACCATTGGTGAGCCGGATACAGAGGACTGTCCGGCTTGATTTTTTGTGATTTACTTAAAAATGACTTAGGTGCGGGAACCACTGCAACTTTATAAAAATAAAGACCGGCACCAAATAATCCCGCAGCAACAACCGTCACGAGAGAGGCACAGGCAATTATGATTTTTGTTCGTTTTTTCATTTTATAAACGACCACCATTGATTTAGTTTGATTATTTAAGATAAGACCGTGCAGGACTCCGAATGCTAACCGCTTTGCTCCGCACACTTATACAAAATGCAGTATAATAATAAGTAATGAATAGGACGGTGATAATAATGTTTCCAGAACGACTTAGAGCACTGCGGCGTGGAAAACACCTGACACTTCCGCAATTAGCCCAACTACTTAACGAACAGTTTCCAACAGATGAGGAGCATCAGAACACACCTTCACAAATTGGAAACTGGGAACGCGGTGTCAGAACTCCTTCATACGTAGAGGTTCAGAAATTAGCCTCATTTTTCAATGTCACGATGGATTATTTAACCGGCCTCACTGAAAATAGTACTTATGATTTGGCACGACTGTTCATCTCGGATAAATCTCTTCAATTCAATGGACAAAATTTGGATTCATCGGATCGATATGAAATCTATCAATTAATTTCCGGATACATTCACGGTAAAACAGGTCGAACCCAACCGCCTGCACCAACGATGAAACAAGAAGAGTTGGATTTAGGGATGGATAAAAGTAATCATTAAAGGACTATTCTTTTATTTACCGATCATTAAAAATACACCGATAAAAGTCGAAATCGTAAATCCAGCCCACGCAAATGCACAAAATGCAATTTGCGCTTTATTTTTTTGAATAATTGCAAAAATTAGTCCTATTAACAGGATCACCCAAATGGTGAATATTTTTTGAGCAAAAGTCACTGTTTAATCAACCCTCGAATCTTAAATATGACTAGGAGACAATATGCTAACAAATAAACAAAAAAAGAAACTTTTAAAAAATCGTAAACATCAAGTTTCCCCAGAATCCGACTACATTTCACAAATGAAGCGGTATCGCGAGTTGTTTTCCGATTTTCCCGATGTCAAGTTTTTAATTAATAATGTACTCGAAAGTGACCACCTTATCAAGTCTAAATTACTACCTCAGGAACTGCCGGAATTACTTCTCCCCGAAGACATTCAAGATCAGATTTTTAAAGCAATCAATCAACGCTTCGATCGGGATGATCCGGAAGGCGATAAGCTTTGGAACCAGTTAAGCGATGCATTGCCAAAATTAGATAAAGCCCTCCGCTCCTATCGTGACTATTTGGAAGAACAATACGGTATGTGGGCATATATCTCAGGGCCATTCGTTAAGAGCTTAGCCGCTTACATTGATCACGAAGCTGTCTTGGAAATCATGGCCGGCAACGGCTACATCTCAAAGGGTCTTCAGGATCTTAACGTCAAGGCCTATCCAACTGACAGCCTTGAGTGGCTTTCCGAAAATCAAACCGGTAAGCATCAAGTTACGCAGATCGAAAAACTAGATGCCGTTTCGGCAATTGAAAAATATCAGGACAAGGTTAAATACGTTATAATGAGTTGGGCTCCGGATAAAGAATCAGTCGATCTCGACGTTCTTAACGCGATACGAAAAGCCGACCACGATCTTAAATTGATCGTCATCGGCGAAAGAAACGGTGCAACAGATTCTAAAGCTTTCTGGCAGCAGGCTCACATTATCGAACCGGAGGCCGCCAAGAAGTTAAACGCCCACCACAAACCATTTGACCTCATTAAAGATCAGGTTTACCTAGTTGACTAAGACGTGGTAATGGCAGCTTTTTAATTAATGGTTCCTTTGCAAGGGGTTCTTTCTCAAACTTGAGAAGGGACTCTTTTGCATCCGCACCACCCCGGTATTCGCCTATTTCGCCGTTAGACCGAATGACACGATGACAAGGGATAACAATTAAGAATGGATTTTTGGCAACGGCACTGGCAACCGCTCGGATCGCCCTTGGCCTACCAATTGTTTCGGCCAATTGCTTATAAGTAACCGTCTCACCATAAGGAATTTGGCGAAGCGCATCCAATACCTGTAATTCGAGTTCATTATGAATTTCGCTAAAATCCAGCGGTATATCGAAAGTCTTCCGCTTTTTATCAAAGTATTCTTTGAACTCATCAAGATAAATTCCGGTAATTGTTTCATTGTACATAAACTGATATTGATATCGATTGTTAGGATAGAAATCAAAGATTTCAGAAATATGCCGATGCGGACTGGAAACAAAATTCAAGCCCTTGTCAGTCACGGTAAAATAAAATGTCTGATGATTAATTTCAATGCTTTCCCAATAAATTTTTTTCATAGATAAAATCTCCAAAATAACTCATTAATGGTATTGTAACACAGAGCCTGTCAATGCAAGTTCCAAACGCAAATTACCACTTTTCTTGACTGCTGCCTGTCACTCAGCCACAATGAAGCTAAATACCCGAAAGGAAAGACCATTGATGCAAAATAAACAACCTTCGTCATCAGCGCAGCAGGTTTCAAGCTTACGCTACGATTTAAGTGAAATTCGAATCAATAAAACTGTTAATGAGCTGATTCATATGGGCCATGATGTTCGAGACAAAGTACCTTTTGAAAAACTGGCACAGTTTAGACAAGTAAACAGAGATGTGGTATCAGGGATTGAGCATGTTGAGAGCAAATTGATCTCGGAACTACTCCCACTTCGCCATAAGCGGTTAGCTGCATCCCCCTTTTCATTTTTTAGAGGAACAGATGAACTAATGGCTTATGACCTGTCAAATCAAGAATCATCAAACATTCCGGTCGTCATTTCAGGTGACGCACACATTGGTAATTTTGGCTTTTATGCCTCACCGGAAAGAAAGCTGCTTTTCGACCTCAATGATTTTGATGAGTCCACAATTGGAGCGTGGGACTGGGATATTCGCAGATTGTTAGTCAGCGTTATTCTGGCAGGCGAACAACTTGGACTTTCCCATGACAAAATTTCAAGCATTGAAAAAGCAGCCGTTGAAACCTACCAGGAAATCCTTAGTCAATGTTTTGATGATCACAGTGCATTGGAACGTTACTATTTTTCTACTGAAGTTGAAAGCTTCCTGAAAGCCGAAGCAGATGGCAATTCGTTGCCAAAGCTCTGGGAAAAGATTAAAAATAGTGCCGTCTCGCGTGATTCAGAAAAAGTGGTTAAGAAATTTACCACCATTGATACTCAAGGTCACCTTGTTTTCCGCGAAAATCCACCTAAAACCGTCCACGTTTCAAAAAAGCGTTACGGCCAAATTGTGGACCATCTCCAGAAATACCTTCAAACCGTCAGTCCTGATGTTGCGGTTCTTCTTTCACAATTCCATATTAGCGATATTGTGAGACACAGCGTCGGTGTCGGCAGCTTTGGTACCCGCTGCTATTTAGTTTTACTAACTGCCATTGACGGCAGCCACCTTGTTTTACAAATTAAAGAAGCACTACAGACCCGTCGGTTTCAAGGGTTCGATGTCACAACCAAATATAGTCAAAGCGGCCCGGACAACGGTGAAAGAATCATTACCTGCCAACAGGTATTACAGCGGGCATCCGATCCTTTCCTAGGCTTTTACCATAATGAAGACACCGGCAGAAGTTTTTATGTACGTCAGTTTTGGGATATGAAAGAATCTGTTAATCTCGAAAAAATGGATGAAGAAGATTTCGCTAATTATGCTAAGATTTGTGCTCTGTTGCTTGCCCGGGGACACGCACAAAGTCCAACTGCCGGCATCATCCATGGTTATATAGGTAAAAAGAAAAAATTAGCAAATAGTTTGGTCACTTGGTCAAATGATTATGCCAAGCAGGTTCATAAGGACTACCAACTATTTAAAGAAGCCTTTGATACCGGAAAGTTAGCAAGGGAGGAAGCAAATGCATAAGGTTGTTTTCCATATTGATGAAGCTGAGAAATGGTCCCATACAATGGGAAATATTAAAAACTTACTTGATTACGGCAATAGTGAGGGTGAAGATTATCAAGTGACGGTTTTGGTCAATGGTGATGGCATTATGGGATATTTAATGACGACCGGTCGAAAAGCCGTTAAAAACCTCGGTAAAGAATTTGTTCGGTTTCACGCTTGCAAAAACGCGATGAAAAGCCACGGTATTGCAGCAAAAGATCTGCCGGACAACGTTGAGATTGTTCCGGCAGGTGTCGCTGATTTGATTGCATTACAGGAACAGGGTTATTCATATATTAAGCCGTAAGATCTGCTTTTCACGCGACACGTCAAGCAATCGATTTCTACATCATATCGAGGCCGGGTTACAAACCATCCTTATTCTCAACATCTGATTTGTAATCACAATTATGACCAAATTAAAACGTGGCACAAAAGTAACGCCATGCTCTTAAGCTCTGGCGTTATTTTTGTGCCACGTTTTGTGATTTTTTTGGTTAAAGCATTCAAAAGTCGCTCATATTAATTATTTTTACGACATTTCCAATTCATCAGTTTTAAAGTATCAATGTTTAACCAACCAATTTTTCGACACCATGGTGAATTTCTTCCGGTCGATTAATAATGGCACTTGCATGTGCTGCTGAAAGTTCCGGTACATCGCCGAAGCCATATGTTACCCCCAGGGTCTTAACATGGTTCTCGTAGCCCCCAAGCATGTCTGTATTTCGATCACCGATCATCACACTGTTGGTTTTATTTGCACCGGTTTCTTTTAATGCATAGGCCAAAATTGCTGATTTGGTAATTCGCGTTCTTTCATCACTGGTTGCGCCAAATTCTCCGTCAAAATACCGTCCCAGTTCAAAGTGGTCATTAATTCGATTGATCATGACTTCCGGTTTGGCCGATGCAATGTGTAAATGGTACCCGGCACCTTTTAAAGCATCTAATTCTTCTAAAATGCCAGGGTAAATTTTCAATTGAAAAATACCGTCATCTTGATAATATTCCTGATAATATTTAAGTGCATTAAAAACGTCATCCTCAGAAAGATCAGGATAAAACTTTCGAATTGACGAAATGAGTGCTGGGCCAATAAATTTTCTATATTGATCATCCGTTAGTTCAGGCAGATGCATCTTCTCAATAAAATACTTGATTGATTTAACAATTCCGCGTTCTGAATCCGCAATCGTACCGTCAAAATCAAAGAATAAATGTTTCATTAATTTATCTCGCTTTCACATAAGGTTATATTCCACTATCTTACCGGGAATAAGAAAAAATGCAAGCACCTGAAGAAATCATGAAGTCGTAATGTCACTCAACGACAGCAAAAGACTGGGACAAACACCTTGCCCCAGCCTTTTTGTTGCAAACTATCACAACTCTAAAATGTAATCTTTCCAACCATCAATCCATAAATTGTGTAGATGGCTGCAATGACAATAATGATAGCAACTGTCATTTCAATTGGACCAAATACTTTATCTGCCTTATTATCCCGTTTTTGAAGGATCCAATAAACAGGAATCCCGGCAGCAAACAACAATGACATCAGTAACAAGAAATTGGTGCCGGCGGCAAATAACAACCAGCATGCGTAAATACTTGAGATGATTCCGATTGTAATGTTCTTACCCCGACCACTGCCATGGTCTTCATTCACGGAGTATTTTAACTGATAGAAAGCCGAGAATGCGTAAGGAATCAAAATCGCAGCACTTGAAACCGAATAGAAGAAGTTATAAGCCGATGCTGTGATTAAATAGCTGAACATAAAGATCTCTACACAGATATTAGTCACTGTTAATGACGTAATTGGTGCACCATTTTTGTTTTCCTTAGCAAACAATTTAGGAAATGTCCCTTCCTTGGCTGCTTCGTATGGTAGTTGTCCAGCAAACATCGTCCAAGACAACCACGCACCGACAACTGAAATAATCAACCCAAGGTTAACAACCATCGCGCCCCACTTACCGACAATACTTTGAAGCAAATCGGCCATTGCGGGTTGTGTCAGATGCGATAGTCCGGCACGGCTCATAACACCAAACGATAGCAATGTTACCAACATATAAATCAAAATAACCGTAATAATTCCTAAAACGGTTGCTTTACCAACATCGGAACGTTTTCGGGCACGTCCTGAAAAGACAACCGCCCCTTCAATTCCAATGAAGACCCAAACAGTTACCAACATCGTGCTCTTGGCTTGTTTCATCACGTCGGCAAATTGGAATTTGCCACTTGGTGTAAACCAAAAGTCACCGGTAAACATGTTCAGTTTAAAAGCAAACAATACAATAATCAAAAACAGGAAGATTGGAATCAACTTCGCAATCGTAATAATCGTGTTAACAAATGAAGCTGATTCGATTCCTCGTAAAATCATAAAGTGGCAGGCCCACAAAATAAATGAGGCCGCAACAATCGACCAAATATTTTGACCATTACCAAAAACCGGTAAGAAATAAGCTACGGCACTCATCAATAGTGTGGCATAACCAACATTACCAAGCCATGCGGACAGCCAGTAACCCCAAGCTGAATTAAAGCCCATATACTTACCAAATCCAGCCTCGGCATAACTATAAACACCAGCATCCAGATCCGGTCGTTTCATTGTTAAGTTTTGGAAGGTTAATGCCAGCATAACCATTCCGATCGCTGTAATAACCCATCCAATGATAATAGCTCCGGCACCAGCGCCGACAGCCATATCATGCATTAAATTAAATACTCCCCCACCGATAATTGATCCAACAACCAGACCAATCAGTTCGAGTAAGCCTAATTTACCATCATGCTCTTTCATATTGTCACTCACTCCCTAGTACAAAATAAATTCTGATGCTTCCCTGGTATCAAATAAATTGCAAAACCAGTGCAGTCAGTGACTTGGCTTGGTATACATTGGCTGGAGATATTCCGATTGACTCTATACACTTAAAATTTTGAAATACTTCCGACTGTACTGTACCTTACCTTCCGCAACCAGCTGCTGCACCATCAAACTGGTTGTTTCCCTTGTTGTACCACTTACCTTAGACAATTCAATTAATGTCATTGGATATGGAATTAATACCGTTCCATCATCCTGCTTGTCACCAATCTGTTGCCCAAGAAACCAAATCGCATTCCAAACCCGACATTTGGCACTAGTTGTGACCATCCGTTGAAGCTGCGTTTCAGTCGTATTAATAATTGAGCTCATCTCACGAATAGCATTAACCATCATTTCGGGATTTTCCCGCAATAACGTCTCATAAAGTGTCATCGGAATAACAGCAAGCTTCACTTCTGTCATCGTTTCAACGCTATACGCATAATTTTCGTCTTCAAATAACCCAATATATGGGAATCCTTTGTTTGACCGAATATAAAGATAGAGCTGTTCATCCCCGTTCTCGTCCCAATGAAACGATTTGGCGACCCCACTGATAAGAAAATAGTAGTTTCTTCTGGGATCCCCCTGATCAAACAGAACTTGCCCTCTGTGAAAAGTCTTGATCGTCATCGCTGAGATTACACGATCCAAGTCTTCATCGCTCAGAGGGCTGAATTCTGGATGGCGCTTCATTTTGTTTCGATATAATTGGTAATCACCTTTATTGTTCAATATCATCGTTTTTCCACTCCAAAAATGGTTAGATAATTATCTTGTCAATAAAAGTGTAACGCAATTAATGATTTTGTACATCAAACGTATCGGAATAATACTTGTGGGTTACATATACAAGTATCCTGTATATTATGATTGTGATTTGTAAGTGCTTTGATCCACACACTTATTAGGGCTCCGCTAACCAGCACCACGCCATATAAGGGATCAATTCGAAAAATCCAAAATCAGGATTTCCCAAATCGACGCCTTATATTCCGGGTGCTAACCGGTTAGCTCCGCACACTTATTTATGCCTGTTGCCTCACCTTTTTTGTGATGACGGTTCCAGACCCTTCGTTAACAAATCCCTCAATATTGTCCAAGGCAGTCACAACTGCTTCGTTTCCAGTTGCTTTTACGAAATCAATCGCAGCTTGAACTTTTGGCAACATGCTTCCAGGAGCAAACTGCTTTTCGCCGATATACGTTTCAAGATCGGTTACCGAAACGTGTTCCAACTTCTTTTGGTTTGGCTTATTGAAGTTCACATAGATATTCGGTACGGCTGTTAGAATAATCAAAGCGTCGGCACCAACTAATTCGGCCAATTTTTCACTGGCAAAATCTTTATCGATAACCGCTTCTCGACCTAATAACTGATTCCCGTCAGCGACAACCGGAATCCCGCCACCACCAACTGAAATTGGTACAATTCCTGCATCTACCAACGTATTAACTGCGTCTGTTTCGACAACACCGATTGGTTTTGGTGAAGGAACAACCCGTCGGTAGCCACGACCTGAGTCTTCTACAAACGTAAAATTAGGATTTTCCTTCTTGGCCAGATCTGCTTCATTCTTTGACATGAATGGGCCAATTGGCTTTGTTGGATTGGTGAATGCCGGATCATCCGCACTGACTTCAACCTGAGTCACCACAGTGGCAACCGTTTTATTCAAGCCTTTTTCTTTCAATACCTGATTCATGGCATTTTGCATCCAGTAACCAATGCTTCCCTGGGTCATTGCAACAGCTGTATCCAATGGCATTGCCGGGTTTTCCTCGGTACTACCGGCAGCCTGCTGCAATAATAAATTACCAACTTGTGGGCCATTACCGTGTGAAATAATCAATTGATCCCCGTTCTCGATAAATTTCACCAAATGTTTTGCGGTATCCATCAATGCTTGTTGTTGTGCAGCGGCCGAAGCATCCTTTGAAAGGATGGCATTTCCACCGAGTGCAACTACGATTTTACGTCCCATGTCTTTCCCTCCTGTTTCAGTTAAAAATATAGGTTTTTTAAATAAGAAAGGCCGGGGACAGACTATTCGTGTTTGTCGCCGACCCTCTCTTTCTTGGTTTGTTATCCTTCTATAATTAAGTTTGTTTCTAAACTCTAGGAATGAATAGGTTACCCAAGGTTGCTGCCATCATTGCCTTGATTGAGTGCATTCTGTTTTCTGCTTCCTCAAATTGACGGGCATATTTACTGGTGAAGACTTCATCAGTAACTTCCATTTCTGTAATACCGTACTTTTCTTTGATTTCTTTACCGTATTGAGTATCAGTATTATGGAATGCTGGTAAGCAGTGCATGAAAATTAATTGGTCGTCAGGCGTACCTGTCTTCTTCATAGCTTCCATGTTAACTTGGTAAGGTGTTAATTCCTTAACACGTTCTTCCCAGTTGCTTTCACCCATAGATACCCATACATCGGTGTAAACAACGTTGGATCCCTTAAGTCCCTCATCAAGGTCATCGGTAATCACAAGTTTGGCACCAGATTTTTCAGCGAAGCCCTTAGCAATGTTTTGAGTTTCCTCTGTTGGGAATAAGGCCTTTGGTGCAACAATATGAATGTTAACACCCAGGATAGCACCGGTAACCAACAATGAATTGGCAACGTTATTGCGGCCGTCACCCATGAATGTTAAAGTCAAGCCTTGAAGTTTGCCAAAGTTTTCCTTAACAGTCATGAAGTCAGCCAACATTTGAGTTGGATGCCATTCATCGGTTAAACCGTTCCAAACAGGAACACCACTATCTCTAGCTAAGATTTCAGCATCACTTTGCTTGAATCCACGGAATTCAATTCCATCAAACATGCTGCCAAGCACTTTAGCAGTATCTGATGTACTTTCCTTTTTACCCAGTTGAATATCGTTTTGACCCAAATACTCTGGATGAGCACCTAAATCAATAGAAGCAGTTGTGAATGCCGAACGAGTTCGAGTTGATGACTTTTCAAACAATAGGGCAATGTTTTTTCCTTCCAAATAATGGTGAGGAATGCCTGCTTTTTTCAAAGCTTTCAAGTGTAAACCGAAATCAATTAAATATTCCAGTTCTGCAGCGGAAAAGTCTTTTTCAGCAAGGACGCTGCGGCCTTGAAATACGTTTTGTCTAAAATCTTTTGTCATATCGAATTCTCCTTGATGTGATTTTTGGGTACTAACTTTGTTTAAAGCTATTTTAGGACTGCTCCATCAACCATAAACCTGCATACAAGTCAACTTGGCTCAAATTCCAAAAACAGGAATTTAATCCAAGCCGGCTTGTACTCCGGTTTATCCCGGGTTGATTTCGCACACTTTCTTAGGACTGCTCCGCTAAGCAACGTTTTACATATAAGGGATAAATCTTAAAAATCCAAATACGGGATTTCCAAGATTCACGCCTTATATTCCAAACGTTAACCGCTTAGCTCCGCACACTACTTCTTAAGATCTTCACGGACGATTGGGCAGCTCATGCAACGTGGACCCCCACGGCCCCGAGATAATTCACTTGAAATAACCTCAAGTACTTTTAATCCGTGTTTTCTTAATAATTCATTAGATACATAGTTTCTGTTATACGTAACAACAACGCCTGGTGCAATGGCCAATGTGTTGGAACCATCATTCCATTGTTCACGACCGGCAATAATTGGATCACCGTTACCAGTTGGAATCAAGTCAAGGTCGTCCAAATTAAGGGCAGTCTTCAAAACTTTCTTCAAGTCAGTATCGTGTTGAAGGTTTAATTCGCCTTCATTCTTACCTGGTGTAATTGTCCAAGTATCAATTTGACCACCTTTGCCAAGAATACCTGGATGAACTGTGAATTGATCATAGTTGATCATTGTGAACACAGTATCCAAATGCATCATCGCATGGTTATGAGGAATCTTGATAGCAATCACTGTATCGTACTGACCATCTTTAAAGAGGTTCTTGGCGATATCTTGAATAGCATCTGCAGAAGTTCGTTGTGAAACTCCGATTGCCATAACGTGATTGTTTAATACTAATTCATCTCCACCTTCAATTCTGGTGGTGTGGTTACGGTCACGCCATACATGGATGCCCTTGTTAGCGAATCGTGGATGATATTTAATAATTGTTTCATTAAATAATGATTCACGTTGACGAGCAGCGAATGTCATATGATTAATACTTAAACCATCCCCGATACATGCCGAAGGGTCACGCGTGAAGTATAAGTTAGGCATTGGATCCATATAAAATTCGTAGTCTTGATTTTCAGCACAACTTACGAGATCCTTTGGTACAAAATCAAGTTCGTTCTTTCGAACGCCTTCCATAATCTTAACAACCATGTCTTGGTTATTCATGCTGCCAAGATATTCTTTCAATGCATCATGAATGCTGCCTGCTGCATATCCTGATTCTGTCAACATTTGCTCTAAGAAGTGATTACGTACTTCTTCGCCACCAGCATCCAAAGCTTCAGCCGATAGTTTTTCCAAGTACAATACCTCAACACCGTTATCACGAAGTGTGTCAGCAAAATAATCATGTTCTTTTTGAGCAATCGGTAAATATGGAATGTCATCGAATAATAATCGAGGCATCATTTCAGGTGTAAAGTTTTCGATTTCCCTACCGGGTCGTTTCAACAATACAGTCTTTAGCTTACCGATTTCTGAGTAGTTATGAATTGGACTTGTCATTTGTGTAACCTCCATTCTTCCCTTGAATACATACCTAATGATAAACCGTTTTGTAAACGCTATCGTATAATTTCATGCATTGAAAATGTCGATTTTTTAGCAAAATTAGCATGCTTTTTTTAAGCCATGAATATTATTAAGCATTTAGCTAATTATTCGCTTCACAAACGGAATTTTATGGTTTTTTATACAAACTAAAATGATTAAATGAGAAAGTAAAAGTTTGATTAAAATTACCCATACCCTATAATATCACACTTTCTTCATATATTTCATATTTTCTTCTAATTTAAAACGGAATAAATATTTTTTTGGTTTGCAAAATATTCATACTTTTTTCAAATAAAATACATACTTTTAAACGGCTTAATAACAAAAGTGCTTGCTATGAAAGCGGTTACCGAGGTTTGTTGCTTCTTTCCAATTGGATTTTCATACATTAAACGCATTATTAGGCTAATCAAAAACGGGGAGAACCAATTCCCCCCGTTTTTGGTTTATCTATTATGTTAATAATTGAAACTGTTTTGTTCTGCACACTCTTAGGACTGCTCCAAATGACTGATTCCTGCCATACAAGAAACTAAATCCAACATCTCAAAACCGGGGATATTGAATTTAGCTCCTTGTACTCCGGAATCAAAACGTCTTTTTCCGCACACTGGGTTAGGACTGCTCCTCAAAGCAGTACCACTTCATATAAGGGATCTATTTGAAAAATCCAAACCCGGGATTTCCCAAATCGACGCCTTATACTCCGGGTACTAACCGCTTTGCTTCGCACACTTTCTTAGGACTGCTCCTCAAAGCAACATTCTGCATGTAAGGGATTCTTTTCAAAAATCCAAATCCGGGATTTCCGAAAAGAACGCCTTACACTCCGAATGCTAACCGCTTTGCTCCGCACACTGGATTAGGACTGCTCCGTCAGCCACAAGCCTGCATACAAAACAAGCGCCACAAAATTTCAAAAACGGGAATTTCCTGCCGCTTGCTTTGTACTCCGGCTTGTCCCAGGCTGACTTCGCACACTTTAAATTAATCCACCGTTGTTATCAGCAAATCCGGATTTGAATGTTTCAGAAACAAGTTCTTAATATTTTCAGCTGATTTGACTGATGGGCAAAACGTCACGATCGTATCATACCCAGCCAAGGTCCCCGCAACATCATCCATGTGCAGGTCGTCAATCACGGCCGCAAGTGGATTCGCATAACTCGGTTGCGTATGAATAACATTGATAAATTCGATTTGCCGGACTTCGGTTACCGTTCCATTAATCATGCGGTACATCCGTTCCAGTTCATTTTGATTTCCCGATTTAAAAATCATATATCTGGAATTGCCGGAACTATCAGGCTGCTTCACAATTTGCATTTCACGGATATCCCGTGAGAGTGTTGCCTGTGTAACGTTAATACCAGACAGTTTTAGCTTTTCCATTAATTCTTCTTGGGTTGTAATTGTATACTGATTGATAATTTGTTCGATTTTAGCCTGCCGCACGTCTTTTTTCATGATTTTACCTTCCCTATTGAAAATAAGTTGCTTAAATATCCATAAATTCTCAAGTTAATTGCATAACTACATCATAACAAATCATAATACAAAGTGCGCGGTTTGGCTATAAAGAAATAACCATCATTATTTATACTAATATTTACAAACTTCCTTGACATGCTGGGGAGTAACCCGAACTTTCTTGCCGTAAACGTAAACTTCGCAAGCTTTACCACTTGTCAGCTCAACATGGACCTCGTTTTGATAAATCGTAAATAAACACTCATTGTTATGAAGCCGAAGCTTAAATTTAATCGAATTCCAAGCCGAAGGTAATTTTGGCTCCAAGCTGAAATGTTCCGCGTTATTAACAACGCCGGCAAAACCATAAACGACACCCTGCCATGCTGCTCCCAAACTACCGGCATGAATGCCATTCTGGGTGTTATGATGCAAATCCAGCAAGTCTGTCTTTACGGCTTGCGAGAAGAAATCATAAGATTGCTCCTTTTTTCCGGCACGTGATGCTGCAATGGCGTACATAGCTTTTGACAAGCTTGAATCGTGGGTCGTGATCGGTTCATAAAAGTCGTAGTCGGCAATTAACTGTTCCTTGGTATTCCCCTTTGGAAACAGGATATCAGCCATAATTGTATCTGCCTGCTTGTTGACTTGATAACGGTAAAGCATTAAGGGATGATAATGAAGCAGTAACGGGAACAAGCTCTGATCGATCTGATCAAGGTGCATTGGCGGCAGCTGTTCGAAATCCTGAAACTGCAATTTAACGTTCTTTTCCTTATCATATGGAAGATACATTAAATCAGCCGCCTGCTTCATTCTGTCAATTTCCTTATCGGAAACATTCAATCGACTCGTCACATCGGTTGCCTTAAACTTTTCAGCATACTTAATTGCCAAGCGCAGGTTGAATTGAGCCATCACATTAGTATAGTAGTTATTATCAACCAATGCACTGTACTCGTCAGGGCCGGTCACCTTGTTAATGACAAAAACGTGCTTTCCATCAAGCTCCGTAAAATTACCATACTGCATCCAAAAACGGGCAGTTTCCAAAATAATTTCAAATCCATATTTTTTAAGAAAATCATCATCACCGGTAATCGTATAGTACTGTTCTATTGCAAAGGCAATATCAGCGTTGATATGAAATTGTGCCATCCCAGCTAACCAATATGAGCTCGATTCGTACCCGTTAATGGTCCGCCAAGCATACATTGCCCCCTTAGGCAGACCGAATTCACTCGCTTGTTGCTTTGCAATATTTTAGGTGTGATATCGAAACATCAAAAGCTTTTTAGCGATTTGCGGTTGTGTGTATGTGAAAAAAGCCAGCATGAACATTTCGGTATCCCAGAAGAAGTGACCACCATAGCCATTTCCAGTCAGTCCCTTTGCAGGGATACTGGTGTTCTCATCACGACCTGCCGATTGATTCAGTTCGAAAAGGTTAAACCGCAAGCACAGTTGAATCTGTGGATCACCATCGATCTTAACATCACTATGAAGCCAAAAAGTCTGCCAAACTTGAGCGGAAGCCATTAATTCCGACTGAAACGATGTCCCTCGAATATAATTATCCAATGCCGAAAGATACTGATCAGCGTATACCCTTGCGTTCACTAAAGGATGAATATCGCCAATAGCAAATAAGAACTCAAAGTTTTTCTCGCTGCCTTTTTTGGCGTGATACTTGCTTCGATAGCCATACTGATTGTTTTCATCTTTGAAATAGTCGATTTTAGGATCTGGAGCCACATTTTCGTTAGCCTGAAACGTCAAAATGATCCCTTGCTGACTTCGAAAAGTGGTAATCAAATAACTCGGCTGACCATTATCAGGGATAAAGTCCAACTGCATCTCACCAATGCTCTGGCTTACCCGAACATCCTCATTCTGCTGATGTGTAGCCTGATTCACATAATTGTGCAGTTTAATAATCTCAACGTCTTCATCAAAGTTTGTCGGGATAATCGAATAGCGTATCCCATATACATTTAGTTTGCTTAAACTGGAAAAACTTTCGACTACCAGATTAAAGTTTCGGTTCTCAGGTGTTGTGATTGAAAACATTTCATGCAGCAGCCCCGTTTGCATATCCAGGTTTTTATCAATATTATCCACCGTAAAATGATCGATAGCTGAATCCTCATCGGCTACTTTAATTCTGATATATCTTGGATCAAATACCCGATTAATAATTTGATCATTTTCAGGATATCCGGTATATTTTTCGCCATAACTAACGTCGTTGTAATCGAAAAAACCATTAATAAATAATCCCGGCGACCCAATATAATCCAGGTTATTTCCTTGAAGCGGATTAGAATCACGGACGCCAAAATGACCATTACCCACATTATAGATAGTTTCCAAAAATAACGGTTCCTTACTACGTAAGTTTTGCAAATGAATTTGAAATTCCGGAGATTGTTCAATCCTCATAAGCACCGTTCCTCCTGCATAAAATAATTGACTTAATTTTACCATTCTACATAAAGATTTCACTTTTTGTTTGCAAAAAATTCATATTTTTATGTTAGTACATTATAGTAATCATTTTAAGATGTTAAGTTTCATTAAATCTACACGGGCAGTTGCAATTATTACTTTACTAGCTTATTACAACTTGGTATACTTTTTATTGACTTTCCACTATGATTTAATAAGTCGATAAGTCATTATGCATGCATCTGCCTATCAAATGACATATAATCAATATGTAAATAAAGGCTGGTAGCGTATAAAGATGAAAGGTCCTTAAAGGAGAAAATATTATGAATAGCAAATTACTTTCGTTTCTTGAAGAAATTAAGGCTCAGGGTAACATGTCAAAGGCAGCTCAAGCATTATTTGTTACACAACCCTATATCAGTCGGGTAATAAAAAATGCCGAGGTTAATTTTGGAGTCAGATTGATTGACCGATCATCTCATCCGATTCAATTAACCTATGCAGGTGAGAAATTATTATCTTACCTTCAAGAAGAAAATCGTCTCCGCGCTAATTTGGACAGAGAGATGACACATCTTTCAGAATTTAAGTACGGTCACTTGACCATTGCATCAAACGACATCTTGTCTAATGATATTTATGAACCCATCTTGATTAGATTCTCTCACAAATATCCAAAAATTCATGCACAAGTGATTCGCATGAACAGTAGAGATGCTGAAAAGCGCCTTTTGTCAGGATCCTTGGACTTTTTTGTTGGTCAACCCCTTTCAAATCCAAAGGTTGAATATCAACCAGTGGCAAAAATTCCGCTTGTCTTCATTATTCCGGAATCTTCTTCATTATTCCAAGCAGGTAAATATGAAGTCGATTATCAAAGCCTTGATTTTAGCAAGTTATCCGGTGAACCGTTTATTGGTATCCCACAACAAGACTATTATCAACGAGCTGTTAACAATTATCTCAGTGATCTAAGTGTCTCTCCTGAATATAGCTTGGAAGTTCCTGATATTCATTTGGCAGCCAACCTTGCTATTAACGCACTGGGTGTCACAATCGCACCTGAAATGTTCATTGCCGACCCGTTTGTCAGCGACGACCAAAAGAAGAAACTTAATGTTGTCCGTATTCCTTCCGATGCTTTAACTGCTGATTTTGGAATTACGTACATGAAGACCAAACAAACTTCCGAACCTATTAATGATTTATTGGAAATCATTTCTCAGGTGGTCGAAGAATATACACCCGGTCGATAATCAATAAAAATTCAACATTTATGATTAAGGGACACGCTGTTTTGCAAGATGCAAATAGCGTGTTCTTTTTTTATTTTCTGACTATGTAACCGGTTAACCCCACGAAGTATCCTCCTTTGTCATTAATTATTATCTTCCTGATTTTAATAACAATCTCCACAAATTCCGTCACATAAAATTCATATTTATGTAACATTATTGACATAGTGTGTTATTCAGAGTACCCTAACAATGATTAGGAAGGAGTCATGATCAATCACGTCAAGGCTTTGGGGAAAATTGGCAATTTAAATTCAATCAAAGAGTTGTTCATTTTTTGCACTATCCTCAGAGATTTGTTCGATACATAGCGTGCATCTCACTGAAGGAATTTGAGGGAACATTATTCTGAAAGGTGACTATGACACTTAATCAGGGGTGATTAAGTGCGGGGGAGATTTTTCACAGGAAGGGTATGAGTAATTTGAAGAAGAAAAAAATATTATTGGCAGGTCTCACCGGTCTTGCCGTCTTTTTAATGTTGACACCATCAGCTTCTGCAGCTTCAAAGAAGAAGAGTGCGGGCAGTGATCCTTATGGCATCAACAAGATCCTAAAGAAACTAATGGCAAAGAAAAAAGTTTCTCCAAAACAACATGTTCAGCTGGACATTTTTTTGAAGCCACAGAACCAAAGTCAGCTTACTGATGAGATTTATAACGTCAATACGCCAGGTAAACCGAATTTCAAGCAATTTTACACGCCATCAAGTTTTCGGGCAAAATTTGGTCAGCCTGCTAAAGTTACCGGCCAATATAAACCATACTTGGCCAAATATCATTTGAAGAGTCATGTTTTCAGTAACGGATTGATCATTAAGGTTTCAGGATCCGCTAAGAACATCAACAAGGCTTTCTCTACAAACCTCGAAACTGCAAAATACCATAATAATCCAGTCCAATTTTCCAGTAAAAAGCCAAAAATGCCTGCTGAATTGGCAGACAATGTCTTGACGGTTTTAGGAATTACCAACTTAAATACCAGGGCTGGAGGGTTGGCTAAAAAGAACAAAACGAAAGTCAAAAAGCCCGAAAAGAAATATGCACCAAGCAAATTTTCAGACAGATACCAACTTCAGCCGCTTTATGATAAGGGGTATGAAGGCCAGGGACAAACCGTTGGAATCATCTCATTTGCCGGCTTCAAGAAATCTGATGTCACCCACTTCTGGAAAAGTGAGGGTGTTAACAGCAATCCTAATCGAATTACTATCAAGAAGATTTCAAGCCCGTCCAGCCAGCCTACCAACGATGCATTGTCTCAAGTAGAAACAACGGTTGATGCCCAGCAAGCCGGAGCAATTGCACCTAAAGCCAACGTCCGTGTTTACCACTCGAATTTCAGTGATGTCGGCATGGTGAATGTATTTGCAACCGCCTTTGATGAAAATAAAGCCGGTTCCCTTTCATTAAGTTGGGGAATTAATGAGTACATGACGCATTATCTGAAGAATAATAAAATGCTGACACCCGTTTATGGACAAGTCATGAATATCGTGATGGCGCAAGGCGCCCTTCAAGGGGTTTCGACATTCGTTGCTTCTGGAGATAGTGGTGCACTTGGACAAGGGATCGGCGGTAAAATCGGTCCTATCAGCATTCCAAACTATAGTACTTATGCCTTTTTCCCGGCAGACAATCCATGGGTTACCACAACTGGGGGAACGACATTGCCTTTCAGTAAAAAGATCAAAAAAGGCATCAAAGTCTCCGTTGATAAAGAACGTGCCTGGGGTGGCGATTACATGTTCAACGCCTACGCCAAGGGTCGTCATGATCTATTGAATAACATTAAATTATATTCATACGCAATGGCCGGCGGTGGCGGTGGCATCAGCCACCTTTACAACACGCCTCAATACCAGGAAGGCGTTCCCGGTGTTAATACCTTTAACGCCCGTCAATACGTCTCAAATCTGATGCAGCCGCGAATGAACCCTGTTCTGGTGAGCGGGACAGATTATGGTCGAAACTACCCTGATGTATCCGCGAACGCTGATCCATTGACCGGATATGATCTTTATGATAAAGCACTGGGTGGCTGGCAGGTTACCGGTGGTACCAGCTTTGTCGCACCACAATTCAATGGTGCAACTGCAGTCATGAACAGTGGTAAGGGTCAACGAATGGGCCTTTGGAACACCCAGATTTACCAATTGGCCCAGGATAAAGATAAGAATCCATTTACAGTAATGGACAGTACCACCAATAATTCCAATCTTTATTACACAGGTCAGCCCGGAAAAATTTATAATCAAGCAACCGGGTTGGGAACGGTTAACTTTGAAAAGCTATATGACAGTTATCAATAATTTAACCATCTAAAAGTTAAACAAAAGAACCAGCTGGACGCCGAGAAATCTCAGTGTCTAGCTGGTTCTTTATTTTGCTTTATTTTATTCTTCCACTTTATCTTTCAAACCGGTATGGTTGAGAAGAACATTTAAAATAACGGCTGTAAAGCTGCCGACAACCATTCCGTTACTCATGATAACCTGAACGGTTGCTGGTAAGTATTGAAATAAATTGGGTTGAGTCGTTACCCCGAGACCAAGGCCAACTGAAACTGCAATGATCAGTAAGTTTTTGTTGTTAAGATCAATTTTGGACAACATTTTAATTCCCTGTGCCCCTACCATGCCGAACATAACGAGCATTGCACCACCAAGAACAGACGCAGGAATTAGCGTTGCAATCGCACCAAATTTTGGAATTAATCCCAAAAGCATTAGGAAGAAGGCTGAATAATAAATCGGTGCCAGCTTCTTGATGCCCGATAATTCAACAATGCCAACGTTCTGTGAAAAAGTTGAGTATGGAAAGGTATTGAATACACCGCCAAGGATTGCGGCAATTCCTTCTGAACGATAGCCATGTTCCAAGTCACGGTCTTCGAGTTTACGCCCGGTAATTTCACTTAACGCAAAATAAACACCGGTCGATTCAATCATACAAGTCAAAGCAGCCAGGATTAAGGTTGCAATCGACGACCATTCAAACTTGGGTGCGGCAAAGTAAAAGAATTGTGGTAATTGTGCCCAATGTGCCTGACCGACGGATTCAAACCCGACTGTCCCCATTGCCAATGCCGTTAGCGTACCAACCAAAATCCCAATTAAAATAGCAATTTGCTTTAGAAACCCACGTCCCCAAATGTTCAAAACAATAATAATCAGGGCCGTAAAGAATCCTAAGAATAAATGGGTTGGATCACCAAAGGCTTTAGCAGTCGAGTCACCACCACCCAGGTTTTGAAAGGCAACCGGCATCAACGTAAACCCGATTAATGTGATCAGTGAGCCGGTTACAACTGGTGGAAAGTATTTACGCATATGAGCAAATGGCTTAGCCGCAATGATAATAAATAAACCGGCACAAATAATGCCACCATACATATAACCAAGCCCGAAATTTTTTCCAATCGACTGAAGTGGTGCCACATACTCAACCGCACATCCCAAAACAACCGGCAATCCAATCCCTGTAATCGGTGTTCGTCTGATTTGAAGCAGTGTTGCAACCCCACACATGAAAATATCCATGGAAACAAGGTAGGTCATCTGTGTTGCGTTAAACTTTAACGCGCCACCAATCAACAATGGTACCAAAATATCGCCAGAGTACATTGCAAGTAAATGTTGAAACCCTAAAATTGCATTACGGATAGGTGTTTTCTTATCCGAAACAGAAACATTATTCATCATGCTCTCCCTTTTCATTCGTGTTTAAAGTGATAACGTCATGTTACCATGAAACTCTGACAATAACAACGCCATTTCCGAATAATAACGCTGACATACTCTAATATCAAGACAAATAACGAATAATTTTACCTTTTTCTACTTAAAGACAAGTCATCTGGATACTAAAAAAGCAGTTAACCGGAGAATACCGATTAACTACTGTTCTAATCTCATTCAGAAATAACCTTGTTGTTTGATCTTTTTAGTACCAACCATATGCTTGCCAATGATGCTTGGCACTGACCCAACTGCCATAACGAGCTTTAACGTAACGGTCAGCAGTCTTTTCTTGATTAGCTTTCGAATAATCACCATGTAAATATGATGAGCTTAATTGGTAACAGCCAACATAACGACCATTACGGGCAGAATATGAGCCCCGTGATTCGTGATAGGCAATCCACTTTTTAGCGGCAAGGTTTGCCTTTGATAGATTTGATTTATAAGTTGCTGAAGTACTGGTTGTTTGTGCGTTTGCGATTTCTTGGGTTGCGGCTACTTGGAATGTCCCAAACATTGTAAGTGCCATCATTAACGTAACGATAGATTTCTTTAAATTCATAATATAACTATTTCCCTCCGTAATTAATCAACGACTATGAATATACACTGTCGGATTTACACGAAGGTGTCTAGAAAATTACAAGCGTGTTAAAACAAAAGCGATTTTAGTAATATTTAAGACAGAATACCGTAACAACGGACAAAGACGCCCTTCATTTTGTAATGAAAGGCGTCAAATTTTAGCTAAAAAAGATTGAATATAAACGCTTTCCAAGCATTTGCATCGCATTTATCTGCTTTTGTTGCGTGCCATTCTTGAATTTTATTGTGCCTCTCTGCCAAACTGTTATAAAATTATCATTAGACTATATTAACGGGGAGTGATTCTTTGGAACCGCATTTTAACAAAATAACCAAAGCGGGCTATCAAAAAATTAAAGATGAAATCAACCAGCTCGAAAATGACCGGCCCATTAAAATCAAAAGTTTGGCTGACGCACGAGCGCTTGGCGATTTGTCAGAAAATGCCGAATATAGTGCCGCAAAACGTGATCTTCGTCATTTGGAAAGCCGGCTTCGCTTTTTACGTAAAGAATTACAATATTCAAAGATTTACACGCCATCCGACAACGACAATGTAGAAGTGGGCAAATATGTCACCTTCGAATTTCTCGATGACAAGTCAACCGAAACCTATCAAATTGTCGGCACTCCCGAAGTGGATATTGACAATGGAAAAATTTCTATTGCATCCCCAATCGGTGCTGCCCTTTTGAATCATCATACTGGTGAAATCGTCACAATTCAGGCGCCCAACCTCACCTATCAGGTTAAAATCAAGGAAATTAAAGTCTAGGAGAAATCTATGTCGCAATATGTCAGTGTTATTTATACCGCCGTTATTTTATTTCCATTCTTGGCAATCCTGATCACACTTCCAATTCTGTTAGTTAATTATCACCGCTATGGTGCCCTTCCCAAATGGAACATCTTTATGCTCTATACATTTGTGTTTTATATCATGTGTGCTTATTTTTTGATCATCCTGCCCTTACCCACTCAAAGTTTCGTTAATCAATTAAAAACACCCACACACAACTTCATTCCATTTACTTTTATCATAGAATTTTTTAAATACAATCCATTTTCCTTCTTTCATCCCGGAACCTGGTTAGCAGCGCTAAAGGCGCCAACCGTTATTCAACCGGCATTTAATATTTTTTTAACCATTCCATTCGGTTTTTATCTCCACTACTATTTTCGTCGAAACTGGAAGCAAACTTTTTTGATGAGTTTCTGCCTCTCTTTGTTTTTCGAAGTGACTCAATACACAGGTCTTTATGGTATCTATTCCCGTCCCTATCGCTTATTCGACGTTGATGATTTAATTCTAAACACAACCGGTGGGCTTCTTGGCTTTTGGATAGCCGGTTGGCTCGGAAAAGTTCTGCCATCCAGAGAAAGTGTTCAATCCCACACGCTTTCACATAGTCACAGTGTCTCCGCCGTTCGCCGATTGACCGCGTTGGCAATCGACCTGATATTAATGTCAATATTAAGTTCACTGATTGCGTTGATTATTCAACGTCATGACTGGGTAGAAACGTTTATGGCCTGGTTTATCCTTGTCATTATCCCCGAAGTCTTTTTTCAACGTTCATTCGGCATGCAGCTTGTCCGAATTCGAGTGACTAACAAATTCGGTAATCAAGCCAAATGGTATCAGGTTATTTTGAGAAATGTCATTTCTTATGGTGTAATCGGCGGCACCTTTTGGGCCGACTCTTCCTTATTAAATTTAACAGGCACCGCACCACTGTCACAACTCTCAATGATTCATTGGGGTATTGTGGTCACCTCCTTAGTCCTTTTGTTCATCTTGGTGGACCTCCTAATCGATTCGTTTGCCAGCCGGCATCGCCTATTTTTTGAGCATCTCAGCGGGACAGATACCAAGGCTAAAACGGATCATTTATTCAGCTGATAATTAATTCAAGAAAGTTGCCATAACCCCTAGTCGATTTAAGCATCATTCACTATAATGGAATAAAAACGTTGCCTATTATTTGACTGAAAAGAGGTTTCATAATGGTCAAAGAAAGCACAAACGAGTTAATCTATCCTATTATTCTGCATCATGAAGAAATCGGCTACAGTGTCGAAATTCCGGATATCAATGGTGCCTGGACCGAAGGAATTACAAAACAACAGGCCCTTGACAAGGCAAGAAATCTTATCGGAACGACCTTGGTTGATCAGCCTCGGCTCCCAACGCCAACACCATTAGACAATATTATTGTTTTATCAAAAAGCGGCGATATCAAAACAACCGTCACAATTGATTTGGCTTTTTATCAACAACTCATGTCAGGTAAGGGTTCACAAGAGAATAATAATGCCTTTTAATTAGATACTCATTGTTACCAAAGGGGACTCAATCAAAAAATTGATTGAGTCCCCTTTGTGAATTCTTGCTTGTTGCCTAATTATTACACAACCTATTTTAACTACTAGAATTTCAGATAGCCTTCGTGCCCCTGGCTTAGCAATTCTACAGGTTGTCCCTTTGCCTGTAGTCGCTTAACCCGCTTTTCACCCCATACAGACATTGTAACCAACAAATCGCGTAATGTTTTCCCTTCATCAGACAAATAATATTCAACCTTGGGAGGTACCTGATTATAGACTTTTCGGACAATAATCTCGTCTTCTTCCAATTCCCTTAATTGCTGGGTCAACATCTTTTGAGTAATAGTTGGAATACGACGGCGAAGTTCACCGGTTCTAAGAGGGCCATTTCCAAGATGGCATAAAATGATCGGCTTCCACTTACCGCCGATAACATCCAAAGACGCTTCAACACCAATATGATAAATTTTTTCCATCGTTAAACTCCTTATAATCCTTGATAGGTCCCATTAGGCACTTTTAAGTAACTATATGACTTTTTAGTGCGTACTTGTTCAACTTTCCGTAACCCGTATACTAGCATATATAGTTTAGAAAGCCCAGTAGAAATTTGGAGGAAATCATTTTATGACAAAGCAACCATTTTTATCACCGTTTAAATTCAATAATGGTTTAGAAATCAAAAATCATATCGTCATGTCACCAATGACCACAATGACCAGTTTTTATAATGGTATGATCACCACTGACGAACTCAATTACTATGCAACTCGTGCCGGTGGTCCCGGAATGATGATAACGGGTGTTGCCAACGTTAGCGATAGCGGCAAGGGATTCGAAGGAGAATTATCGGTTGCCCACGACGACATGCTCCCCGGGCTAACCAATCTGGCGAGTGTGATTCATCAAGACGGCACAAAGGCCATCCTGCAAATCTTTCACGCAGGCCGCAAATCAAATAGTGCCATTCTTCGCGGTGAAAAGCCGGTTAGTGCCAGTGCAATTGCGGCCACTTATCCGGCTAATTCCGAGACGCCACGGGCATTAACGACTGACGAGATTCTTCAACTTATTTCTGATTTCGGTGAAGCCACAAGGCGAGCTATCAAGACCGGCTTTGACGGCATTGAGCTTCACGGTGCCAACACGTATCTGCTGCAACAATTTTATTCTGAAAATGCCAATCAACGAACCGATGACTGGGGGGGTTCAAGAGAAAAACGGCTGAAGTTCCCACTCGCTGTGATTGAAACCGTCAATGAAATCGTTAAAAACTATGCAGATAAGCCCTTTTTAGTCGGCTATCGACTTTCACCGGAAGAAATCGAAACACCGGGGATTCGTTTGAAAGATTCCCTCTTCTTTGTTGATCAAATTAAAGATAAAGTTGATTATCTTCACCTTTCAATGGGGAGTTACAAGCGAACTTCGTTAAATGATCCAAGTAACAAGCAATCATTAATTTCTCAATTTGCTGAACATACTCATGGCATCATTCCGCTTATCGGGATCGGATCTGTGACAACCCCCGAAGACGTTAATGCTGCGATGGCCGATGGTGCTGATTTGGTTGCTATTGGGCGAACCTTTATTCGGGAACCACAGTGGGTTCAAAAGGTGGCTCACAATGATCTAAAAAGTATCCGGACACAAATCAGTCCGTCAGATATGGATGAGTTAGCAATTCCACCGGTTATGCAAACGTATTTGAGAGAGTCCTTTTATTCTGTTATGCAGTTTACTGATGATCCCGAACTTCATCAGGATTATCAAAATTCGCTGGCACCGATGGAAGGGTTTGAGAAAAAACTTTAGTTATTTTGCTGAAACATGAAGGCTAGGAACTACGCGAACTCGACGTGGTTCTTAGCCTTTTTTTGACCAAAATTACAAAGCAATCCCTTCTGCGTTGTATACTTTAATCAACTAAAAAAGAAACATTGGCGATTTACATTCTAACTAAGAGGACAAAAAGCCAAAAATAATATTCATAAATTCAACTTGGCGGTTCGGCTATTTTGGCTGATTCCGTATATTGTGGGAATAGTTATTGGAACCGTCATGTAAATCAAAAAATTTTCATTATTAAATTGCTTCAAGAAAGGAATTATTTCATGGGAAAAAGGCATTCAACTTTTGCGATGATCATCTTGATTATCGGCGTGTTTATGTCGGCTTTGGATAACGGCATTATTGCCAGTGCGCTTTCGACAATCAATTATTCATTTCAAGTCAGTGAGGTTCAAGGAACGTGGGGAATTACAGGCTACACGCTGGGAATGGCAATTTCCACCCCGATTATTGGCAAGCTGGCCGATAAATTTGGTCGACGAAAACTATTCCTGATTGAAATTAGTATCTTTGCGCTTGGATCATTGCTGGTAGCGCTGAGTCCGTCATTCATTCTCTTTTTAGCTGCCAGATTAATTCAGTCAGTTGGTGGCGGTGGGATTTTTATTATTGCCTCCAGTCACGTATTATCGACATATCCGAAAGACAAGCAGGGTGGCCTGCTTGGTGCACTGGGTGCGGTTAATGGAATTGCTTCGGTAGTGGGTCCGAATCTTGGAAGTTTGATTTTAAATATGACCGGCCGCTGGAATTGGCTCTTCTTAATTAATCTGCCGATTGCATTATTCGTGATTATTAGCGGCTATTTGGTTATTCCGGAGACAAAAGCCAGCAGCATCAAAACAATCGATTTTAAAGGGTTGGTTCTATTAAGCCTGGGTATTTTAAGCTTTATGTTGGCAATCACTAACCTGCAAAGCAATGCTTTAGTTGGAAGCTTGTTGAGAATCCAGGTATGGGGCTTGATTGGTTTAGGCATTATTCTGTTTATCATGTTTATTCGAGTTGAAAAGCGGGTTTCAGATCAGGTGGATCCTTTTCTGCCTTACCAGTTATTACGCAGCCAAGGATTTGTTTTAACACTATTAATGGGCATTTTGTCCGGAGCTTTAATCGGAATCTTTGTCTTCATCCCAAGTTTCGTTGAACAGCGTTATGGCATTTCAGCTGATAATAGTGGGATTTGGATGAGTGGTATCGGATTGGGTTCGGTCGTTGGTGCAGCGGTTGGCGGGTCGTTGACTTCTAAATTTGGCTCAACCAAAACAATTGTTATCTCCGGATCTTTATCGACAGTCGGATTTGCCCTAATTGCTTATTTAAGTCCCAATCCGCTTTGGTTTATCTTGTCTTCAACAATTGCCGGGATTGGTTTTGGGATGTTAATGGGAGCGCCATTATCCGTATTGATAGCCGAAGTTGCCAGTAAAAAGGACAATGGTGTTGCCCTTGGGACTTTGTCCGTTAGTCGGCAAGTCGGTATTACAATTGCCCCCATTATTTACGCAACGATTATTCAAAGCGGATTCAGCAGCATTCAAATGAACACGTCCATTGAACAGTATTACCGCGGTCTTCAGCGAATGACCGGTAGTAATCGATATCAACTTTTAAGGGCTTTTTACGCGACAGCTCAGCAAGCTTACCAACAGATGTTTTGGCTGGCAATTATCGCTTCGATGGTCATTACGTTGATCGGTTGGTATTTGATGAGGCGGCAGCATAGGTTATTGAACTCATGATGTTTTTGATATTAATTTTAAAAAGGATCCTAAGACAAAACTTCACTTACTTGCCTTAAGATCCCTTTTTAATTTTCAGGTGATTATAATAAAAAGATAATGTCACATCCAAACATTGAACTACTGTAGCGTATACATCCGCTGCAATTTCCCAATCAGAGAAATTCTTCATGGTTTAGGCTAACCCATGGCTTTGGGATATGATGATAGTAAGATTTTAATTTATGGAGGTCTTTCAATGACAGATATATATGATGATCAATCCTTTTTTGAAGCTTACAGTCAAATGCCCCGCTCAAAATACGGCCTAAGTGCAGCGGGCGAATGGCACGAACTGCGCAAACTCTTTCCGGACTTTACAGGAAAGACCGTTTTAGACCTTGGTTGCGGCTATGGTTGGCACTGTCGTTATGCAGCCGATCATGGTGCCAAAGAAGTCGTTGGTATCGATGCATCCGGTAAGATGATTGACAAGGCACAAGACATGACCACTCAGCCCAACATTCATTATCATATTATGGACATGATGGCAATCGACCAGCTTGAAGCTAAATTCGATGTTATCATCAGTTCGCTGGCTATCCACTATATCAAAGATTACGGTGCATTAATCGAAAAAATTCATAACGCTTTAAATGTTCACGGTCAGTTGATCATGAGTGTCGAACACCCCATTTTCACAGCTGAAGGACACGAAGAATGGATGATGGACTCAAATGGCCGTCCCAAATACTGGCCGGTCGATCACTACTTCGATCAAAGTAAACGAACCACGGATTTTCTCGGGTTCCCTGTTCAAAAATATCATCGAACAGTGGCCACCTATTTAAATACCCTGCTCAATCACGATTTTACATTAAATCAAATCAACGAACCCACTCCAACTAATGAAATGCTGGCTAAAAGTCAAGAAATGCGTGATGAATTAAGACGGCCAATGATGCTCATCATTTCAGCAAATCGGACCCATTGATCTGTATCGATAATGATTAGGCGGCGTCCAGTTGCTCATTGTTTCGATCAGGTCTCATTTTGATCACCAGTTTCTTGATTCCTGAAAGCACAAATGTTGGAACTGCAGAAATGAGTATGATACCAAGGTACATTGGCATGGTTAACGGTGCCGTCCCCATCACATTATTGAAGAATGGGATAAGGGTCGCCAAAATTGATGACGTTGCCGCAAAGCCAACAGCCAGCGTTAACCTGGAGTTGCTAAACGGACTGCGATCAAAAAGTGTTTTAGCACTTCTGGCATCATAAACGTGCCATAGTTGGCCAAATACCAATGTTAAAAACGCAATCGTCTGACTTTGTGCAACCGAGTATCCCTGAGAAGCTGCCCAAATAAATGCTAAGAAGACCAGTCCGCCCATAACGGATCCCCGAAGCAATACCCTGGTCAGCATGCCATTTGCCAAAATGGATTGCCGTGTATTTCGTGGCTTCTGTTTCATCAAATCAGCTTCCGGTTTGTCGTAACCCAAGGCAAAAGATGGTAACGAATCACTAATCATGTTAACCCATAATACCATTAAAGCGGTTAGTGTCGGCGTCACTTCCGAGACCTCACCGATTGGGGAGGTAATTAAGAAAACACCCAATAAAAGTGACAACACTTCCGCAACGTTGGTCGTTAATTCATGCCGCATAAAATTTAAAATATTCGAAAAAATTGTTCGACCGAATTTAACCGATTTTTCAATTGTTGTAAACTGATCATCCAGTAAAATCAGATCAGCAGCATCTTTGGTGACTTCCGTTCCGTTGATTCCCATCGCAATACCAATGTCTGCTGCTTTCAATGCCGGTGCGTCATTAATGCCGTCCCCGGTCATTGCGACAACTTGTTGATGCGCTTGAAGCGTCCTGATGATGCGTTGCTTATGCGCAGGGGTTACTCGCGCATAAACCCGGGTATCCAACGCAAGTTTGCTTAACTGTTCATCGGTCATTTTTTCTAATTCCCGACCAGTGATGACTCTTGCATCTTCCCGTTTGATAATGCCCAACTGTTTGGCAATTGCTTTAGCCGTTTCTGCATGATCTCCCGTAATCATCACAACATTAACCGATGCATCGGAAAGATTCTTAATGGATGCTTTCACTTCTTCTCTTGGCGGATCAATAATGCCAACCAAGCCAACAAAACATAGATCTTTCTCCAATTCGTCTGCGGAAGCATTCAGAGCTTGATCTTTTGTCACTTTTCTCTGCGTGAGCGCAATGGTTCTCAGGGCATCCCCAGCAAAATCCAGAACTGTCTGCTGAATCTCTTCTTCAACAGTTTCATCTTTTTTTACGATACCATTCATTAAAACCGACTTTGTTCTTAAAGCAACAACGTCCGGCGCACCTTTCGTCAAACTGTAATAGTCGTTATTTTCTTTAATCACGACCGTCATCATCTTCCGAGTACTGTCAAATGGTAACACTCGAATAATATCAACATCATGACCGGCTTGGTTTTCCAACAAAGCGTCTCGTTTAATCCCTTGTTTAGCACCCAGCACAACCAATGACACATCGGTCGGATTCCCGAACGGTCGCCAATTTTGCTTTTCGTCGGGTTTGATTTCAGCCTCGTTATTCAAAACCGCTACTTCGAGTAATCGGAGAAAATCTTTCCGGCTTCCGGGCTCTCCGTTTGTTTTAATAAAATCGCCAACCGGTGTATACCCCTTTCCTTCAACCTGGTAAACCTGTCCATTAGTCAGAAAACGGGTAACGGTCATTTCGTTCTTGGTCAAGGTTCCAGTTTTGTCAGACGCAATATAAGTTGTTGCCCCAAGTGTTTCCACACTGCTCAATGATTTAATCAACCCCTTATTATCTGCTAACATTTTGGCACCAATGGTCAAGACGATTGAAAGCACCACCGGCATGGCATCCGGAATCGAAGCCACCGCAATCGCAATTGCCGTGGATGATGTTCCGGCCAAATCTCCAACTGAAATAGCACCGTTATCCATCAATGATTTAACAAGATCAAACCCGATTGTCAGTAGAATAATCATCCCTGCCAACAACATCAATTTTTTACTTAAGCTATGAACCGATTGTTCAATAGGTGTCTTTGTTTCACCAATATCCTGCATCAAATCGGAAATTCGTCCCAGTTCTGTATTCATCCCGGTTTCAACAATGACGCCGATGCCATTACCGTTAACGACCATTGAACCGGAATACCCCATGTTGGTTCGATCCCCGAGTTCGGTGTCCTCAGGTAATTGAACGATTGTCTTACTAATGGCTTCAGACTCGCCGGTTAAATGGGCCTCGTCTACTTGTAATTCGGACACCTTGACCCAGCGTAGGTCTCCTTCAATAAAATCACCGGACTTAACAGTCACAACATCTCCGGGAACTAATTGATCGGCAGCTATCGATTCCCACGAACCGTTTCTCAGCACGCTCATATGGTGCTGTCGCATGCTGGACAAGGCAGCCAACGACTTTTGAGCCGATCGGGTTTGATGGAAGGTCAAGCCACCATTAATTAAAACAATAATCAAAATAGCAGCGGCTTCATACACAGAAGCCATTGCATGAGCGTGATCCCCCGTCACATTAAAATCATAAACTGCACTTGCAAGCGCCAGAACAGTGGCGACCAGCAAAATAATAATTAAAGGTTCCTTGAAACTTCTTAAGAAAAGCTTCCATCCTGGATCATTTTCTTTTGTCCTCAGTTGATTAGGGCCAAATTCCGCCAGTCGTTTCTGGACCTGTCTATCCGTTAGTCCATTCATTCGGCTGGTGCTTAACGCTTTAAAGATTGCGTCACCACTTTTATCATACCATTTCATCACATTTCTCCTTATCGTTTTGATTAGTAAAAATTAATATAATATAATCATAGTGTAACAAAAATCAGTCGCAAATATGTGAATTTTGTGTGAACAAATAATGTCTTAAATATAAATTAATAAGCAAAAAGCAAACCTAAAAGATTATCTTAAGTTTGCTTCTTGCTTATTTTTTAACTTTGGATTTAGTGAATCGGTAATATAGATAACAGGTAGCCATAACAGCCGCAATCACCAGCAGCACAATCAGCCACTGATCTATCATCTCTAGCAGTTTTGTCCATGCATGACCGGCATAATGGCCCGTTAAAATTAAAACGGTATTCCAGATAAAAGTCCCCAATAGCGTCAATCCTGAAAATTTAGCCAAAGGGTAGGCCGTCATTCCCGCTGGAATTGAAACCAGACTCCTGACAACCGGAATACAACGACCAACTAAAATTGCCCAACCACCACGTTTATTAAAATAATGACCCGCTTTTTCGATATCAGTCGGTTTAAGTCGCAACATGCGACCGATTTTTCCGGACACCAACTTTTCCATCTGGGCAACACTAAGCAACCGCCCCACTCCGTACAAAGCCAACGCACCGATATAGGCACCAATTGTCGCTGCTATAATCGATCCCCAAATAGTTAGATGATTGGTTAATGTTAAATAACCGGTAAAGACAAGAACCAGTTCAGATGGAATTGGTGGAAATATATTTTCAAATGCAATTAGGAATGCAACTGCCAAATAGCCATATTGATTGATTAATTCAGTAATGGTTGTTTCGCTCAATTAATTGCCTCGTTTCTTATTCAATGTGCTGAGCTGATCGGAACAAGTCCACTTGCCCTTCAAAAATCGATCATGATAACCTGTTTTATGGATCAGTACCAAAAGTATATCATATCCCGGTCAACTAAAAATACTTAGACAATTTAAGTTTCTTTAAATACAGCGACTGGGCAACCGATAGAAAAATCCAAACCCGGGATTTCCGAAAAGAACGCCTTACACTCCGAATGCTAACCGCTTTGTTCCACACGCTTTTTTTAGGACTGCTCCTCAAAGCAGTACCACTCCATATAAGGGATCTATTTGAAAAATCCAAACCCGGGATTTCCCAAATCGACGCCTTATCTTCCGGGTACTAACCGCTTTGTTCCGCACACTTATTTTTTATTCTCTTTCACTCCCCCTTATCTTTGGCTTATAATTAAAATGTACCAATAAAGGAGGTTTTTACATTTATGAAAACTGTTAAGATAGGCGGCACTCACTTTGAAACATCTGCCGTAGCACTTGGTATTATGCGAATGGCCGGTATGGACACCGCAGACGCGGCCAAAACACTACAAGCCGCAAACGAAGCCGGGATTAACTACATTGATTCCGCCGACATTTATGGTGAAGGTGGATCGGAAAAAACATTTAAAGAAGCCTTGAAAGCCTCAGGAATTTCAAGGGATAACCTATACATCCAATCCAAGGGTGGCATTATTCTTGATCCCAAGAGAAGTCATGATGGTCTTGTCTTTGGCGCACGATATGATTTTTCAAAACAACACATTATTGATGCTGTCGATGGGATTTTGCAACGAATGGGAATCGATTACCTGGATTCATTCCTATTACATCGTCCGGATCCATTGATGGAAGCAGACGACATTGCAGATGCTTTCGACACATTGCAACGAGAAGGAAAAGTACGACACTTCGGTGTATCGAACTTTAATCCACAACAGGTTGAAATGGTTCAATCATGGATCAGTCAACGTCTCCTCATTAATCAACTTCAATTCAATGTCGTTCATTCCGGCATGATAAAGGGCGGCATGCACGTCAACATGATCGATGACGCAAGTATTGACCATGACGGTGGTATCTTAGAATATAGTCGCCGCAAGCACATGACCATTCAAGCATGGTCACCATTTAATTATGGCTTGTTTGCCGGTATGTACATTAATGATCCAAAGTATCCAAAGCTAAACAAGAAATTGGAAGAACTCGGAAACAAATACGGTGTTTCTAAAAACGCAATTGCTACAGCTTGGATTCTTCGACATCCTGCACATGTTCAAGTATTGTTGGGCACAATGAACCCTGAACACATCAAAGACAGCGCATCAGGTGCCGACATCAACTTGACGAAGCAGGAATGGTATGATCTGTACTTCGCAGCGGGAAATGATTTGCCATAAAAAAATACAAGTGTGCGGAGCAAAGCATACCAAAATCAAATAATATCATATCCACTCAGCGGTTACGTATCTGTTGCCGCTGAGTTTTTAATGACAGGAAGAATTAAAATATGAGTAAACGCAGAAGAAAGAAACGCCGGTCAAACTCCCTACTGAGTTTAATCGTGACCTTGATTGTTTTGGTCGGTGCGTGGTATTTTACCGGTGGTCAGCCGAGTAATTTAACCGATTTATTTAATCAAGCCACCCAAACAGTCACAAATTCAACTAAAAACGTTGCTTCAAATGATAAGTTGGCTGATTTGACTTACCATTCCGGCGAATCGAGTTTCGTCTATGTTAACCATAACAAGGCCAAACTTGATCCTCAAAAGTGGCAGGTCAATAAAGTCATTTATTCAAATTTGGATTCTCTTAACCGGACTAGTACCGGTAACCTTGCTTACCTGGAATCCCGTAATCTGGCATCTGATGACAATCGGGTCCGTCAATACGTTGAACCAACCGCTTGGCATCAAAAATTTGTAGATCGGCAGCCAATCATTAACCGTGGTCACTTAATTGCCTATTCAATTTCAAAGGGCATTAATCAAAATGGTCACTATAACCCAAGTGACACTTCCGGAGATCAAAACAATCCCAAGAACCTGTTCACCCAAACAGCCTTTTCCAATCAGCGGATTCAAACTATTTATGAACAAAAAATCCGCTCTGCTCTAAGGGATGGCAAGCGCGTGGTTTTCTTTGCCAAGCCAATTTTTAGAGACAAAGAATTAATGGCCAGGGGCATTCATCTTGAGGCAATCAGTACCGATCGTTCACTTGATTTTAACGTCTATCTGTTCAACGTTCAGCCTAATGTCAAATTTGATTATGCAACCGGTCGATCAACCATTGATCGAACTATGAAAGTACCAGAACCATAAAAATGAACGATTCGGATAACACCCATTCGAATCGCTCATTTTTTTACTTCTCACTTTAGTAATTCATTTTGCCAACTGCGATAACATTCACAATTTTTCAGCCAAATTATGCCGTTGGCTCATCACAAAACATGATAAAATACAACCAATGATATCAGTTTACTTAAAAAGGAGAAAAAACATGGTTTCTATTACCCAGACAATGCATCAGCAAGCTGCTCCACTGTGGCAGGAAAGCTTTGACCACCCTTTCATTAAAGAACTGGCTGCTGGATCATTACCGACTGACACTTTCCGTTACTACTTAAAACAGGATCGCTATTATCTAGAAAACTTTGGCGACCTGCATCAGCAAATTGCAGATCATCTATCCGATGCATCCATTAAACAATTCCTTTACGATGGCGCTCAGGGTCTTCACGATGACGAGGCAACTATCCGCAGGGAATTCTTTCAGGAATTATCGATTACGACCGATGAAATAAAAGCAACCCCAATCGCTCCTAATGCCTACAATTATGTTTCCCATATGTATCATGAATTAAACGAGGGGTCACCGGCACGAGCAGCGGCCGCTTTATTGCCATGCTACTGGCTATATAACGAGATAGGCAAAAAATTGGTTAAAAATGGCTCACCAGTCAAAATATATCAACAATTTATCAATACCTACGATAGCAATGGCTTCACCGATGCCACAAATCAAATGATCAACATTGTTGACAAGCTGGGGGAGCAAGCTGATCCCGATGAGAAACAAAAGATGAATACCGCCTTTATTCGTAGCAGTTACTATGAGTTGCATTTCTGGGGAATGGCTTACAATCACCAAAAATGGGCATAAAGTGGTGAACTACTTGGTCAAAAATGTCAGATCATTTTTGGGCAACTATTCTGGACATCATCGACAAACAAGCAGATAATGACCCTGAAAGTTTGGTTAATACCCGTTTTCTCACCCTAAGGAGACGATCATCATGAATGAAGGCCAGGAAGAATTCTTAGATTTCTTTATTGCAAGAACACTTAAGGATAAAAGGGACGAAGCTGAACAAGTACTCATTCAAGCTTTTAGTGAACAGGAGCATAAGAAACTGACTACTGCAAATCTAACTGATCTACAAAATACGTTGTTTCCATTGGTCAAACCCGAGAATTATGATGAGGTAGAAGCCGCCATGAAGCATTTCGCAAACAGTCTGTGACCTTTTATAAATTAAAAATGGGCATCATAAAACGAGGTTAGACATTTTACCGTCCTAGCCTCGTTTTTTGCTTTATTAGATTAGGCTGGGATGGCATGTGTGCCGATGCTAAATGTTAAGCAGCACCACTCCCTATAAGAGATCAATTCAAAAAATCCAAACTCGGGATTTCCCAAATCGACGTCTTATACTCCGGGTGCTAACCGCTTAGCTCCGCACACTGCTTTTAATGAATCCCTAATTCCAGCTTTGCCTCTCTTGACATCTTGTCAATTGACCACGCCGGCTCGAAAACAACGTTGATATAAACGTCTTTAACCTCATCGAATCCGGTTAATTCTTCACGAATGGCTTCGTTTAAATAATCGGTTAACGGACATCCCGCAATCGTCAACGTCATCGTTAATGTACATAATCCTTCATCATCTAATTCAACACCATAAATCAAGCCTAAATTAACGATATCAATACCCAATTCCGGATCAATGACATTCTCTAAAACATCCATCGCTTTTTCTTTAAATGGCCGATTGTCAATTTCACTCATAGCGTGGCCTCCTCGTTATTTTTTCTTTTGGATGCTGATACTTTGCTTCACACACTGTTTTAGGACTGCTCCAAAAGACTGATTCCTGCCATACAAGAAACTAAATCCAATATCCCAAAACCGGGGATATTGAATTCAGCTCCTTGTACTCCGGAACCAAAACGTCTTTTTCCGCACACTTATTTTAGGACTGCTCCTCAAAGCAGTACCACTCCATATAAGGGATCGATTTGAAAAATCCAAACCCGGGATTTCCCAAATCGACGCCTTATCTTCCGGGTACTAACCGCTTTGATACGCACACTATCCAATTGACCCTTCCATTTCGAAACTAATTAGTCGGTTCAATTCAACCGCGTATTCCATTGGTAATTCCTTTGTAAAGGGCTCCACAAAGCTCATAATGATCATTTCAGTAGCTTTTTGTTCGGAAATTCCACGAGACATTAAATAATAAAGCTGCTCTTCAGAAATTTTAGAAACTTTAGCTTCATGTTCCATCGACACATTATCGTTTAAAATCTCGTTATATGGAATCGTATCACTGGTTGATTGATCATCCATAATAATCGTATCACACTCAACGTGGGCAAAAGAACCATCCGAGTGCCGACCAAATTTGATTTTGCCACGGTAATCAACTGCGCCACCGTCTTTAGAAATTGACTTTGAAATAACTGAAGACGACGTATTCGGTGCGTTATGAATCATTTGGGCACCGGTATCGGAATCAATATTCTTGCCGGCAACCGCAATCGACAGCATTGTGCCACGAGCACCCTCACCGTTTAAATAAACAGATGGGTATTTCATTGTGATTTTTGAACCCAGGTTGCCATCAACCCATTCCATAATTGCATTATCCAGAGCCTGAGCCCGCTTGGTTTCCAAACTATAAACGTTATTTGACCAGTTCTGAATAGTCGTATATCGACAATAAGCATTTGGCAACACATTGACTTCAACAACGGCCGCATGCAAACTGTCGCTCTTGTATGTAGGCGCAGTACATCCCTCAACATATTCCAAATGTGCACCTTCATCCACAATAATCAAGGTACGTTCAAATTGACCGGACTTCTCAGCGTTAATTCGGAAATAGGATTGAATCGGCGTTGTGACCGTCACACCTTTTGGTACGTAAATAAACGTCCCACCGGACCAAACAGCCGAATTTAACGCAGCGTATTTATTATTCGTTGGTTTGACAAGTTTGCCAAACCATTTTTTAAAAAGATCCGGGTACTTTTTTAAAGCCGTATCGGTATCGGTAAAAATAATCCCCAGTTTATCGAACTGCTCTTCCATCTTGTGGTAAACCACTTCTGATTCATACTGAGCAGACGATCCAGCCAAATATTTTCGTTCGGCCTGAGGAACCCCCAAACGGTCAAAAGTTGTTTTGATATCCTGTGGCACATCATCCCAGTCACGATACTGTTTATCAGTTGCCCGTTGGAAAAACTTCATATGTTCCAAATCAAGACCGGTTAAATCAGGACCAAAGCCGGGCTCAGACATTTTCAAATAAGCATGATAGGCCTTTAACCGATAATCAAGCATCCACTTTGGTTCATCCTTGGCTTTTGAAATTTCTCGAACCGTATCTTCCGTTAAACCCAGTCCGGTTGAATAAACGGGCTTGACATTGTCATGAAAACCAAATTCATAATCTTTATCATCAAGTACTTCTGAAACATCAGTCACTTGCCCCACTCCCTTCCTCGTTCAACACTTCATCCATTGCGTGCCACGCTAAAGCCGCACACTTAATTCTGGTAGGAAATTCCGCAACCGTGCCAACAATCGCGGCATCTCCCAATAATTCCTCATCTTCATCATCAATCTCATCGCCACTAATCAGCTTGGAAAATGCCAAAATCAATTTTCTGGCGGTCTTAACATCCTTGCCGATTAGAACCGTCGTCATTAAACTGGCGGAAGCTTGGGAAATCGTACATCCGGATCCATCAAAGGCAACATCATTAATTTGACCGTCTTTAACAACAACTGATACTTTAATGACGTCCCCACAGGTTGGATTTTTCAAACGCTTCTCACCGGTTGGATCCGCCAATTCACCTTTATGTCTCGGAAATTGAGCGTGATCGATAATCACTGTTTTATAAAGTTCGTTCAGCTTTGCCAATCCCATTTGCGAAAAACTCCTTTACTTCGTTCAACCCGTCAAGCAAACGGTCGGCTTCTTCCTTTGTGTTATAGAAATAGAAGCTGGCCCGACAAGTTGCCTCACAGCTTAAATATTCCATTAACGGTTGGGCGCAATGATGACCTGCTCGAACGGCAATCCCATCCATATCCAGACCGGTTGCGACATCATGAGGGTGTAAGCCTTTCAGGTTAAATGACAGAACCCCAGTATGTTTGGCTGGATCATGCGGACCATAAACCGTAATGCCATCGATTTGAAGTAATTTGGGTAATGTATAGTCCACGATTTCCTGTTCATAAGCGGATATATTATCCATTCCCAAGTTATTCAAATAATCAATTGCGCTGCCCAGTGCAATCGCGCCACTGATATTGGGCGTGCCGGCTTCAAACTTCCATGGCGATTCCTTCCAGTCAGCTGCCTGTTCATGAACTTCATTGATCATTTCGCCGCCGAATTGGGCAGGTGCCATTTGGTCAAGAATTTCCGGCTTACCGTATAAAATCCCAATCCCGGTTGGTGCCAACATCTTATGACCTGAAAAGGCATAGAAATCAACATCCAAATCCTGAACATCCACTTTTAGATGAGGAGTTGACTGCGCACCATCTGCAATCATATAAGCGCCATGCTGATGAGCTAATTTGGTTAGGGCTTTAATTGGGTTGATAACCCCCATAACGTTGGACGCATGAGCAATTGAAACGATCTTAGTCTTATCGGTTATCTTCTTTTTGGCATCTGCCATGTCAAGTTCACCATCAGCAGTTAACCCGATGTATTTTAACGTTGCGTGCTGATTCTTAGCAACCTGCTGCCAAGGAACCACATTACTGTGGTGCTCCAATTCCGAAATGACAATCTCATCACCTCCATTGACGACACTGTTGCCAAAACTTGAGGCAATCCAATTTAATCCTTCGGTCGTCGAACGGGTGTAAATCACTGATTTTCGACTCTTGGCATTAATAAAAGCTGCAACTTTGTCCCGGGCAGCTTCGAATTCTTCCGTTGCCCGCTCCGCTAATGTATGAACCCCACGATGAACATTGGCATTGTCATGTTCATAGTAATGAATTAAGGCGTTCAATACACTGACCGGTTTTTGCGTCGTTGCGGCATTGTCCAGATAAACCAGTTGCTCGCCGTTTACTTTTTGATCAAGGATCGGGAAATCCGATCTTGAATTATTCAGTCCCTTGCTCATTTGAAAGCTTCCTTTCCATCATCTCTACCATTTGTTCCCTAACGTCTGCAACTGGAATATCTCGTAAGACAACACCCAGAAAGCCTCGAACAACCAGTCTTTTGGCCACTTTTTTGGACAAGCCGCGACTCATCAAGTAATACAGCTGCTTTTTATTAATTTGACCGACACTGGCCGCATGACCGGCAATGACGTCATTTTCATCAATCAGCAAAATCGGGTTGGCATCTCCGTGTGCTTTTGGTGATAACATCAACACGCGATTCTCCTGTTGGGCTTTTGCGCCGTGCGCACCGTGAATAATTTTGCCGACACCGTTAAAAATCAGGGTTGAACTATCCAGCAAAACGCCCCGTTGTAAAATGTTGCCTTCCGAGTGGCGACCATAATTAGTGACCTGCGTATCAAGCCCCTGCACCTGTTTTCCGGTTGACAGCGCCACCGTCTGCATCTCAGTGTGTGACCCGTCTCCCATTAAGTCGGAGTCGAAATCGGCAACCGTATGACCATCATTCAGGACACCCATTGTCCAATCGATTCTGGCACTGCTTTCCAAGTAACCCCGGCGGTTATAGTAGGCATAGGTGTTTTTGGCCAATGTATCCAAAGCGGAAAACTTTACATAACTGGAATCCTCGGCAATAATCTCTACCGTGACATGGGCCGGATTAGTCTGTTCACCAATCGTTGATACTCGTTGTAGAACAGAAAAATGACTGTTTGCGCCGGCTACAATCAGTGTATGATTAACAAAACTTTCTTTAACCCGGCTGTCTTGAACGGCCATGAGATTTATCGGATCTTTGATATCGACATTGTCCGGCACATATAGAAAAGTGCCACCGTTCATTAACGCAGCGTTAACAGCTGTCAGTCGGTTCTCTTTGTATTTAACGGCTTTTTGAAATAGATATTTTGATAGTGTCTCACTGTGATCGCGGATTGCCGTTTTCATATCGGTTAAAATAATGCCCTTTGACTTTAAATCGTCACTAAGATCATTTTTGATTGTTTTTTTACCAACGCTGACAAAGTGGTAATTTTCAGTCGGGTCCAATAATGAAGTAACGTCACCTGTTGGCTGTTCCTCTGTCTCCGTAAAATCAAGTAGTGGCCAGGAATGGTAGTCCACCTTATCAAACACCGGCAATGTTAATTTATCTACCTGTTTCCAGGCTTCATCCCGCAAATTTGTCAACCACTCCGGTTCATTATCAAATCTGGCTTGTTTCAAAAGTGCAGGATTGAGTTTTCGGGCTTTTGTTGAAAGCATGCTACTTCCCCCCTCCGACACTAACATCATCATCAACCAGGTTCACATCTAAGCCCAATTCATCTTTCAAACCGGCGTAACCTTCTGCTTCAAGTTTTTCTGCCAAACTGGCGTCACCGGTTTTGACAATCCGACCATCCATCATGACGTGAACTTGATCGGGATGAATATAATTCAGTAATCGTTGATAGTGGGTAATCATTAAAGTCCCAAAATCCGGGCTTTCCATATGATTGACACCCTTGGCAACCACTTGCAGTGCATCGATATCCAATCCAGAATCAATTTCATCCAGAATCGCAAATTTAGGCTGAATCATCATCAATTGTAAAATTTCATTTCGTTTCTTTTCACCACCGGAAAAGCCTTCGTTCAAATAACGTTCGGTCATTTCATCCGACATGTTAAGGACTTTCAAATTCTCATCAAGCTTCTTTAAAAATTTTCGAATGGGTAACGGTTTTTCTCTGGTTGCGTTAACAGCTGTCCGCATAAATTCCAAATTTGTAATTCCTTTAATCTCGACCGGGTACTGCATTGCCAGGAACAACCCTGCCCGAGCACGTTCGTCGACCTTCTTATTTAAAATACTTTCTCCATCTAAAGTAATGTCTCCTTGAGTAACGTGATAATTCGGATTTCCCATGATCGTTTCAGACAGAGTCGATTTCCCGGTTCCGTTCGGTCCCATGATCGCGTGAGTTTCACCCGTGTTAATCACCAAGTTGACACCTTTCAAAATTTCTTGTCGTTTCTTGGTCTCCTCATCTTCAACTGCGACGTGAAGATCAGTTACTTTTAAAGTTGCCATATCGCGATTCTCCCTTCCATAACGTCTGCTTTGATTTAATTAATACCGCTTGAAATATGTATTTTTACATACATTTGGAATATTTATAGAAACAGCTTTCCCATAAATATGTATCATTAAAATTAGATTAAATTATAAACGCTAAGACCCCCTTTTTGCAATACCAAACTTAATATTCGTTTAGAATTTAAATTTTTCGCTTATTGGAATAATAACAAAATGGTCAACTTAAATTCACCATTTCACATAATTTATGTATAATAGGTAGAATCTCGGTTTTTTATTACACTATGCAAAAAAACATTGTAATTTTATAATTATTAGAATACTATGAGAACTACACAATTGGTATGGACAATCTGAGTTTAAATTATTAAGGTAGGTGGTTTCATGGATAGCTTAAAGGATGACGGCAAGTTAATGTACTCACCCAAGTTTGAGCACGCAGCCTGTGGAATGGGCTTTATCACTCAAGTGGATGGCCATCCGAGTCATGAGATTGTGGAAAAGGCTTTGACCATGTTACAAAGAATGAATCATCGTGGTGGTACCGGGGCCGAACCCGATACCGGTGACGGTGCCGGGATACTTATGGCACTGCCGGACGCGTTCTTCCGTGATCAAATGGCGAAATACGAATTAACGTTACCGAAATCTGGTGACTACGCGGTCGCTCAACTTTTCTTACCACATGACGCGCAGGAGAAAGCTTCAATGTTACAAGCAGTTACCAGTCAAATTGACGAAGCCGGGTTTCCGGTTTTGTGGACACGTAACGTGCCGTTTGTTTATGAAAATTGCGGTCCGGCAGCCCAACAATCGATGCCGGGATTTGTGCAGGTTATCTTACAGCGTCCGGTCGATATCAACCTGGGACAGGACTTTGAAGACCATCTCTATGTTTTAAGACGGCAGCTCGAAAAAACTTTTGACCGTCAGTCGATGTACATTTGCTCCTTATCGAGCCGCACAATTGTTTACAAGGGAATGCTACATGCTTATCAGGTCAGCCTCTTTTATCCGGATCTTCACGATCCACAAATGAAGAGTGCAATCTGTTTGATCCATTCCCGTTTCTCAACCAATACATTTCCAAGCTGGGATCGAGCCCAGCCTTTCCGTTTCCTGGCTCATAACGGTGAAATCAACACGTTAAAGGGCGCCGAAAACTGGATGACCAGTCACGGAATCGAGATTTATGATGAGGACGATTCCGACTCGGCTAAATTGGAAAATTGCATGGAGTACTTATATCGCCATGGCCGATCGATCCCACAATCATTAATGATGATGGTACCGGAAGCATGGGGAAGCGGCACAGAGATGTCAGATGAACAACGGGCATTTGATGAATATAATGCCACGTTCATGGCACCTTGGGACGGTCCTGCCGCCCTATGTTTTACAGATGGCATTCAAGTCGGTGCTTTTCTTGACCGAAATGGCTTACGACCATCCCGATTCACCTTAACAAAAGACAACCAACTCGTGGTTGCATCGGAATCCGGCGTTGTCGATGTTGATCCAAGTGACATCGTTGACAAAGGAATCCTGGCTCCGGCTGAAATGATTCTGGTCGATACCAGTACCGGAAGAATTTCCAAGACTGATGAACTGAAGCGTGACTGCGCAGAGGCTCATCCTTACCAGCAATGGCTCAATGCAAATCGTTTGACACTCGCTAATTTGCCAGAAGTTAAACCTGAAGCAAGTATTTCAAAAGATAGTTTAAAAAAGCTTTGGCTTCGAAACGGATACACCCATGAGGTTATTCAAACAGCACTTATTCCAATGGCTCAAAACGGTGGTGAACCCGTTGTTGCAATGGGATTTGATTCCCCATTAGCCGTTTTGAGCAAAAAGCCACAGTCGCTTTTTACCTATTTCAAGCAGTCCTTCGCACAAGTGACCAATCCGCCAATTGATCCATTACGTGAAAAAGTGGTTATTGGCACATTTGGTTTTCTTGGACGTGATGGTGACTGCACGAAAGATTCCGCTGAAAACTGTCATAAATTAAAAATTGACAGCCCGATTCTTAACGATCAGGAATATGCCAAAATCCTCAGCTTGGACTTACCTGCTTTAAAAGTGGCTAAATTGTCCCTGGCTTACGATCTGGCGGACACCCCCGATCGATTGGCACATGTCCTTAAGGATTTGTTTACCCAAGCTGAAAATGCAATTGACAGCGGCGCTACAATCTTGGTGTTAAGTGATCGGCCGGTTGCCGATAATCAAATGACAATCCCGGTTCTTTTGGCCGTTTCCGGCTTACACAATTATTTGGTTCGCCAAGGAAAAGGTACGGCGGCCTCAATCGTTGTTGACACTGCCGAAGCGTGTGAAATTCACCACTTCGCCTGTCTGGTCGGCTACGGTGCTGCCGCAATCCATCCGTATGGTGCCTTTGCAACCTTACGTGAAAGAGGCCTTGAGAATCATTTGGAAGATTACTGTCATGCATCAACCAAGGGCATTATCAAGATTATGAGTCGAATGGGAATCTCAACAACTGCCGGCTATCAGGGTGCCCAATTATTTGAAGCGGTCGGATTATCCGATGCGGTGGTTGAACAATACTTTACGGGAACCCCAACCCGAATTGGCGGCATCAGCCTCAACCAAATTGAAAATGAGTATTATCGAAAATATAAATTAACGTTCAGCAATCACTCCGTTGATGATTTACCATCCGGGGGCAGCTTCCAATACAAGGTGGATGGCGAAGAACATCTTTACAATCCAACCAGTATTTACCAGTTCCAGAAAGCCGTTCGAACGGGTGATTACCAGGAATATCAAAAATACACAGCCGAAATGAACAAGGAAGCCAAGGAGAATCCGGTTACCCTGCGTTCAATGTGGAATATTGAGACAAATGATAACAAACCGGTCCCACTAAGTGAAGTTGAACCTGTCAGTTCCATCGTTAAGCGTTTCAAATCCGGTGCGATGAGTTTCGGTGCCCTTTCCGAAGAAGCACATGAAACCATTGCGATTGCTATGAACAAATTAGGTGCCAGAAGCAACTCCGGCGAAGGTGGCGAAAGTCGCAACCGATTCCACGTGGGTGCCGACGGTCTTGATCGAAACAGTAAGATCAAACAGGTATCAACTGCCAGATTCGGTGTCAATACCGAATACCTGATGAGTGCCGAAGAAATTCAGATTAAAATGGCTCAAGGTGCAAAGCCCGGTGAAGGTGGCCAATTACCGGCCGGCAAGGCCTATCCGTGGGTCGCAAGTATCCGGGGATCGATTGCCGGTGTGCAACTAATCTCACCACCGCCTCATCATGATATTTATTCCATCGAGGATTTGGCACAGTTAATCTATGATTTAAAGCAGGTTAACCCTTATGCCAAAATTAACGTAAAGTTGGTATCTTCAACCGGTGTCGGCACAATCGCTGCCGGTGTTGTTAAGGCCGGAGCCAACACGGTTGTTATCTCCGGGTATGACGGTGGTACCGGTGCGGCTCCCCGAAACTCCACTCGGGATTGCGGTCTTCCTTGGGAAATGGGCCTGGCCGAT
>Ga0214925_100119_pt1 | contig 74434 bp, 50 predicted proteins | sample Stichaenrichment_FD_168299 | JGI IMG/M metagenome (GOLD analysis project Ga0214925, IMG submission 168299) | Xylose enriched microbial communities from anaerobic bioreactor in Madison, Wisconsin, United States - 63SRT | ecosystem: Engineered > Bioreactor > Anaerobic > Unclassified | place: USA... | reverse complement strand
AAGTAACGACTGATGAGATCCTAGCAGCACTTGAACTAATTAATCAACGACCATTAAAAATACATCATCAACAGACTGCCATTGAAAGATTCCGGGCTTGTTCGGATTAAACTTGTAATTTGCCAAAGTAAAAGGTAAAAATCTTTTGGGGGTACCTGACTAAAACTTAACTATTCATGTGTCTAATTTTTTCTTTTTCTTCTGAAGCTTAACCAGCTAGTCAAGCTTCCCAAAGCAAGTAAGAAGTAACCCAAAACCGAAACAGAAATATCTGATCTATCACCTAATTGCGGTAAGATCTCTTTGCTTTCAGGAACCTTTGCCTTGGCCTTCACTGAACCTTTGAGAGAAACTGTGCGAATCTTATTCACTTTGGCCGATACCGGAACTACTTCACTATCCTGCATCGAATATACGATGTTAGGTCGCCGATGCGCTTTGCCGTATTCATTAACACCAGTGGTTATTGCCTGACCTGGTTCAGGCTGATCTGGTGTCGTTGGTTGATCCGGTTGTGGTTCATCTGGCGTTGTGGGTTGATCTGGTTGTGGCTCATCCGGCGTTGTTGGCTGGTCCGGAACTGTTGGCTGATCCGGCGGTGTTGTCGGCTGGTCCGGTATCGTCGGTTGATCCGGCGGTGTTGTTGGCTGATCCGGAACTGTCGGTTGACTTGGGGGAGTCGTCGGCTGATCCGGTATCGTTGGTTGATCCGGCGGCGTTGTTGGCTGGTCCGGAACTGTCGGTTGATCCGGCGGCGTTGTTGGCTGGTCCGGAACCGTTGGTTGATCCGGCGGCGTTGTCGGCTGGTCCGGTATCGTCGGTTGATCCGGCGGTGTTGTTGGCTGGTCCGGTATCGTTGGTTGATCTGGCGGCGTTGTCGGCTGATCCGGAACTGTTGGTTGATCCGGCGGTGTGGTCGGCTGCCCTGGTGTTGTCGGCGGATTAGGGTGAATATCCCATCGATGGGTTTCCCCGCCTGTTATATTGACGGTATCGGCTACAATATTGCCATCAATATTGACGCCAGCTTGAATAGTAGCTTCAGGGGCTAAAATACTACCCATAAACCGACCGCTAACAAAGTTAAAGGTCTGATCTTCAATTCCGAGGTTCCACAAAACATGATTAGGCTCACTATGTGAATTACTATTATTCAAACTACTAGTAGAGCTGCCATACTCCAGCTGAACTTGAGTCGAAATATTTTGAGTCCCATCAGGAATATCAGTTACGTTAATCACAATGGTTGGTCCGTTAGTATCACTACTAATTCCCTTAATGGAAATAGGATTAGCGGCATTAAGGACACTAAACGGAACATTAACATAAATAATATTATCCGTTGGCGTCGCATTGGTCACGTCAACATACCGATTATTTTGATCGGAAAAGTTTTTTTTAACCCCTGCAGAATCAGATTGGCTTGAGAACTGAGTGGAATTTTGAATCAGTTCATCAAAAACTTTTTCAAAATCAATATAGGTACTTCCATCAGCATCTTGGTAAACATCTTCTGGCTTTAAATTTTCAATAGGAACGCCATTAACTAAGACCCGATTATCCTCATCAGTGGTTATTTTGACATCTTTACCAAAGACAACGTGATTAAACGTCGTATTCCTAAAAGCGTTACCTTGTAAATTATCGGCTAATTGCTGAATATAATCTATGTCTCCCTCAGTTAAATTAGCCGATTCCTCAAGGGTGCCAAAATCATTGGAGTGATGCAAAACGCCAACTGCCAAATTACCATTTGTATCCGCGTTTAGACTGGCATCATTAGCAAAAATGTGGAACAAAGACGCCAATTTCAAAACGCTATTCGCATTTAAACTATCAACATCAATGCCAAGACTTTTCAAAAAGGTATCATTATCAATTGACGTTACCGTCTGTACGGCTTGACTGTCTTTATCTGTAAGATTACTGACCGCGCCTTTAGCAGTCGCTGCCTCGTCAGTTGCATCATTACTAATTGATTTGCTAGCCGCTTTGAATGTCATCTTCGAAGCTGTGGAAACCGCGGAACTATTAGAAGTATCTGCCACTGAAGCAGTTGCTTTTGTTTCTTTTAAACTACTCTGTTGAGTTTCAGCACTCTTTTGAGCCCCAGCGGAACTAGCCGTAACAGCCGGTTCTGTCGACAGCTTACTTGCTGTAACCGCTTCAGTTTTTTCAGTATCCGTATCGTTACTTGTTGGTTGAGTGCCATCCTGCTTTGACGTATCGTTTACCGAATCACTCGCCGTATTGGCCGTAGCTGTCTGTGCTGCTGGGACAGTATCAGCCGAAGCCGATTGCGCACTAGCATTTATCATGCTCAGTGTAAATCCTGTCATCAACGTTATTGTGGTAAGTCCGACATGCAACCAGCATTTCTCGTTGTTGCACTCAAATTGGCGCAGTTGTTTCTTAGTCATACTATTCACTCTAACAGGTGTTTTCATATGATGAAGGTCCCTTCGTTGTATTAGAAAATGTTTATGTATAACTCGATATACCATTTCTTACTGATTACTTGATAAATCAGTTTTTATTTTAAATTAGTTTGTTTGATAAATCAACCTAATTTTGAAATTTGATTTACTTTAATTACTTTATCCTTATCAATTGGGTAATTGTTAACCTATATAACAAAACAGCCACTAGCAAATCTTCGCTAGTAACTGTCTCTTAGAGTACCATATTGTTTTAAAAATTAACCTATTCCAATTTTACAAGATGAGGTTTACCATAAAAGTAACCTTGACGATAAGGTAAGTTTAAATCATCAAGTAACTGATCTTCCTTAGCAGTTTCAGTTCCTTCAACAACCAACCTAATATGGTACTGATTGGCAATCTTTTTCCAGAATCGGAGCTGTTCAACAATTTTAAATTCTAGGTTTGCATTGCGAAAATTCTGCATCGCAAACTTAATTTCATTAGCATATGGGAGCAGGAGCTTAATGTGTTCATAGGTGTTACAACCACTGCCAACATCATCTAAGCTGAGTTGCACCCCACTTGCTGTGTAGCGTTTAGCACTCACGAGCAGCTTATCTTCGGGAACAAGTTGGTCGCTTTCTTCTTCAGTAACCTCTATAATCAGTTTAACTGGAAAAATTTCGCGTTGAACGTCAATTAAAGCTTCTTCCATATGTGGATCAATGAATTGACGCCGATTTAGGTTAAACGAAATCGAACCGACTTTTAAACCGATCCGATGGGCAGTCTTCTTGAGTAACCCGATTTGCTCATCTACCGGAATCGCAGCAAAATTTTGTGGTAGGCGCCAATGTTCGTCATCGTACTTACGAATTAACATTTCGTAGCCAACCAGTGAATTGGTAAATTTATTCAATTGTGGCTGGATAAAGTACCTGTACAAGAACATTTCCTCCCCTAACATTAATTTCAAACTTGATTATATCATTTATATGATACTTTTTTATCGATTCGCAAAAATTCTGATTGTATTCACTAATTTGTATACGAAATGAGGGTTTGTACGTATGAAAGTCATTATTATTGGTTGTACACATGCTGGCACGGTCGCAGCAACAGAGATTTTAAAAAATCACCCGGAAACTGATCTCACAATTTACGAACGTACTGATAATTTCTCCTTCCTATCTTGTGGTATTTCTCTCTACCTTGAAGGTAAGGTTAAGAAACTTGAAGATATGTTCTATTCTTCACCTCAAGAACTGCGGGACATGGGCGCTACCGTACACGACAAGCATGATGTTCTTAAAGTCGACGCCAACACACACACGATTCAAGTTGCCAACATGGAAACTGGCGAGGTCTTTAACGATACTTATGACAAATTAATTATGACAACTGGCTCATCCGTTAAAGTACCCCCTCTGTACGGTATCGATAACACTCGGGTATTACTGTGTAAAAACTATCAGCAGGCACAAACAATTTACAAAGCTGCTAAAAAGTACCATAATATCGCCATTATTGGTGCTGGCTATGCGGGTGTTGAATTTGCAGAAGCCCTTTCTGAGACAGGACATCAAGTATCCTTATTTCAAGCCCGTTCGCAGGTATTGAATAATTACGTAGACGGTACCATGTCTAACTGGGCAGTACAACAACTGCAAGATCACCATGTGGCTGTTCACTTGGAAACTGAAGTCAGCGCGTTTACCAGCACTAAAGCTAGTGACCAAATTACAATTGAGACCAATCAAGGCGATTTTAAGACCGATATTGCGTTGGTCAGCACCGGATTCACTCCCAATACTTCTCTCCTATCGAGTCAAGTTGACGTTGAGCGTCACGGTTCGTTTTTAACCAACCGCTATCTGCAAACATCCAATCCAGATATTTACGCTGCGGGTGATTGCTGCATGGTCCGTTTTAATCCAACGGGGACGCCAGCGTATACACCACTCGCCAGTGTTGCTATTCGCCAGGGAATGTTGGTCGCACACAACATCTTCGGTCATACTCACCCTTACATTGGCACCCAGGCCAGTTCCGCATTGAGTCTCTACGACCACGCCCTAGCAACTACCGGTCTGACGCTGACACATGCACTCAAGCGTGGTATCGATGCCGACAGTGTTACTTTTGATGGCACTTGGCGTCCAGGCTATATGCCGTCTACTGATCCACTGACCATTGTGCTGGTTTACGATAAAGGAAGCCGCCGCATTTTAGGTGCTCAATTGCTCAGCAAGCACGATATTACGCAATCCGCAAATGCCGTTTCAGTTGCCATCCAAAACAACAATACAATTGATGATCTCGCATTTGTCGATATGCTGTTCCAACCAAATTTTGACTACCCATTTAACTACCTAAACCAAGTTGCACAGTTGGCAATCAACAAAGAAGCCGATGCGGGTCGTACTGAACCTCGTTTTACAGCGCCAGGTTATAGTAAGCCCAATCAAAAATCATAATCCATTAAAAAATCACGTCCAGGAGATTAAGTCACCTGAACGTGATTTTTCTTTACTTTTAATAGTAGTTATTTCAACATCAACCCAACACTATAGTGAATAATCATCGTGAGAATGCCCACAATAATATTACGAATAATAGCTGTTTTGACTAAACCATTACCTAGCTTAGCGCTAAGAAACCCGGTAATACCGACCGAAACACAGACCGCTAAAATAGTGACTGGCCATTGAATCGATACCGGTGATAATGTCATCGCTAACAGTGGAAAAACACCACCCGCTGCTGCAGAAAATAGAGATGAAAACGCGGCGTTCCACGGACTCATGTAGTGGTTTAGCGTTAGATCATACTTCACATTAACCACCGTTTCCAACGGCTTTTTAGCCATTAATTCATTGGCAATCTTAGTCGCCGTTTCCTCAGTCACACCACGGTCAGTATAGTGATTGATCACCGCTTGAAGTTCGGCTTGGTAGTCCGTCTTCAGTAACCGTTTTTCCGTTCGAACCGTTGATTCTTCAGTATCCTTTTGAGTACTAACTGAAGCATATTCGCCAGACGCCATGGAAAAAGCACAGGCTAGCAAGTCTGACAGACCCGCGATAAAGATAGTGAATTGATTAGGGGTTGCTACGGCAACACTAAACAGCACACCAACCACGGTGAGGATACCATCATTAGAACCAAGCACACCCGCACGTAAGGTGTTTAACTTTTCATCCATCGTTTGGGTGGGCTTTTTCTTTTTTTGTTTAATCAGTACTTCACTCATTTAAAGCCCCTCCCTAAATATGACCAATTAGCGTGCCAATGGCATAGGTAACCACCATCGTCAACACGCCAGACACAATGTTTCTGACCATTCCGTTGCCACGTTTAGCATCCCCCAAGGTGGCAGCACTAAAACCGGTGATTGCCAGCGCTATAATGACCGCCAAAAACGTACCCCAAATTCTAATCGCTGACGGTAACATGGTGATCGCTAAGAGTGGTAAAATGGAGCCAATAGGAAACGAGATCATCGAGGCAATCGCTGCTGCATATGGGCTCGTGTATTCACCAACGTCAAAGCCATAACGTTCACGCACGGTTGTCACTAATGAATCCTGACTCATCATTTCATGAGTCGCCTGTTCAGCGAGTTCTGGTGTAATGCCATCATCAACGTACTTTTGCTTGACGAAATTGAACTCGTCGTCGTAATTATCTGCCAATGCTTTCTTCTGATTCATGACTGCTCGCCGCTGCGCATCCTTTTGCGTATTGACTGAGACATATTCGCCCATCGCCATAGACACCGTACCGGCCAGCATTCCTGAAATACCAGAAATAAAGATAGCAAAGTTGCTGGTGGTAGCACCGGCGACACCAATAACGATACCGGCAACTGACACGATACCATCGTTGGCACCCATTACGGCTGCACGCATGATATTAATACGTTGCGCAAGAGTTTGCTTCTTTTTCATGTGTATCAACCTTCTTTCCTCTTTAGAATTATTCTTATCTACAACAATCATTCTAAACTCTCTTTAAGCAAAAGTAAAATACTTTTGCGGTTTTTTTACTGTCTTTTTTGTAAAACGGAGGTCTTTTTTATGAACGAACAAGTGGCAAAATACCGACAACTATATGATGCAACGCGTGACGCAATCCTTACCGATCCACTTTCAAAATCACAAATTTCAGCCTTTCAGACACAATTAAACGAATTAAAACCAGTTGCATTGAGCGGCTTAAATCAAAAACTTGCACAAGCTTATCTAGATTTGATCAGTGAAAACCTCACTTACGCTTCGCACCAACTACTCTTTGTCTTGAATTTAAACCACGATCATTCAACCATCCCACTGCCAATTTCGGTTGACCAACTGCGATCTTGGCAAAAAACTCATGCAGCTGAGTACTCACTTTTTACACGAAACCCCTTTCTATACAACGGCTTATCCGTTGACGAAACGGCTGCATCAGCACTTTTGTAACATTTCCTTAACATTTCATACACGATATTAACAAAAATACCGATCTTTTCTAATCCAGAGAAGACCGGTATTTTCACGTATTATTTCACTAGCTTCCCACTTTTATACTAAAAACAGGGGCGCTGTTATCCTCATTTTTTAATTTATTTATTAATTGGCCGTAACATTTATGTTACATGGCGCTTTCATATTTCAGTTTATTACGTGAATATGACAAAATTTCAAATACATGACCCTTTTCGAATTTAATGTAGTAATTCTGTTACTGAAAAGCAGATTTAGTATGTTATAGTAATACTCGTGGCAAGGATAAATAATTCTTAACTTATAGTTTCATTAATTTAATCCCTATGCTTAAAAGCATAACATCGAAAGGTTGGTCATACATTTTATGTTACCAAAATCAATAGTTTCACGTAGTTTAGTCATGTTCGGTACTTTAATCGGTCTCGGTTTTGCTACTATCTCTGCTTCCGCTAAAGAATACACTGTTAAATCAGGCGATAGCCTTTGGAGCATCGCTAAGAACAACAACACCACTACTAAGGCGATTGTTGACGCTAACTCACTCGGTTCCGCAAAAGCTGTGATTTTACCAAATCAAAAGTTAACCCTTCCTTCAGCTGTAAAAGCTGATAAGAGTTTACGGATCAAGCCACTGACGGAAAATACTTCAAACACCAACAGTAAACCAAAACAAACAGCAACTAAAACTGCTACTAGTGGTTGGACAACCATGGTTGCCACCGCTTATGATCCACAAGTTGCAGCTGGTGGCCAAGGGACTTCTATTCCTACTGGTACCGGTGTAGCCGCTGCTTTAGACCGTTATCCTAAGGGAACTCAGCTTGAAATCAAGTTCCAAGACGGCCATACCGAAAACCGGGTGGTTAACGATACGGGTACTTTTACTTACAGCAACCCTAATCAACTAGATATTTCAATGACTAACTCCGAAGCCATGCAATTTGGGCGTCAATCCGTTCAAGTTCGTGTCGTGGGCTAGATATTATTTCAAAAAATGACTTTCCTCTTCAACGGGGAAAGTCATTTTTTTCTGACAGGAACTCTAACCAACACCGTCTTTAGGGTTCCTGTGATACAATAATCTTAAATGACATCTGGAGGTTATTTTAATGGGAAAATACATCGTACATTCAACTCTAAGGCCAGCGGGTACACAAGTCATGAATCAAACTGGCGGCCACACCTACTTGGCTGATGAGCCATTAGTTGCCAAGGGCACCGACGCTGCACCAAATCCTGTTCAATATTTATTGGGCGCTGTTGGTAGTTGCATGAGTGTGACAGCACGTGACATTGAGAATTCAGAAGACAATTTAACCATTAAAAAGTTCAAAGTTGATGTCAGTGGTGAAACTACCACATATAGCGACGGCAGTTCTAAAGTGACGCACATGACGATTAAGATCACCGCGGAAACCAACTTGTCACCTTCTGACCACCAGTTCTTCTTAAATGAAGTTGTTAGAAAATGCACCGTGCACGAATCATTAATCGGTGCAATTCCAATGGATATTACGTTTCAATAGTAGGTATAACTCAACTCGGTAGATTCCAGAATATAACACTTAAAAACGCCATTCCGACAGTTCGTTCTTGTCGGGATGGCGTTTTTAGGTGTTATGAACCAAAGTAAATTTTAGAATGTATTTTGGCTAAAAGATTAATTCAAATACTTACCAATATGACCTCATGACCCAGCCTGCTTTCACTTACTCATTCTTCGAATGCGCTTTAGTATACATCTTGTCAGTCACATATGGATAAGTCCATTTGACCATGACCGACATGGTAATTGGTAACAGAATCACGAGGATAATCAGACCAATAATAACGGTCATAGCAACTTGAATCAGTGTCAATACGTTAGATGGTATCAGTGCCGCAAAGGTGCCACCTAAGATAATTGCGGCTGAGATGACCACCGTTCCAATAATGGCCGATGCGTTCAAAATTCGGCGACGAACATCCGGAATTTTGGCTGCATCGTCACGATACCGCATCATCAGGAAAATACTATAATCCACACCCAGTGCGGTAATCATAATGAAGCTAAAGAACGGCGTATTCCACGTTAGCAGATTTTGAGCCAATAACGCTTTTGATAATAATCGTGTCAGCGTTAACGCGCTCACGTACGTGGTTACTAACGTTGCAATAATCGTTAACGGCTGAATCAATGACCGAGTCACGAATATCAGGGCAATCCCGATTCCAATCAACATGATGACTACTGTCCGGATAAAATCACCGTTAGACAATCTTTGTAGATCAGCGGTCCGTGAAGACTCGCCACCAATAGCTACCTTATCGTTTTTCAAAGCTCCGTGTTTCAAACTAGCCTTGGTGTCGCTGGAGATCGTGCGAATCTGATTAGCCGCCTTGGTCGTGCTTGGATCACTATTTAGGATAATGGTAATTTTGGCAATCTTGCGGTTACTTGACATAAACGCATCTAGCGACGGCTTAAAGGTTGAACTGCCTAAGGTTGACTTAGGAATGTAGAAATCATTGCCAACGTAAGAACTTTGCAGTCCCTTCAGATAACTGCTGGCAGTGGTCGTACCCTGACTGATTTTTCCAAGTGCGGTATTTGCGGACACTAGGCCTTGCTGCAGTGCCTTGGTTTTGGCTTGCAACTGACCCACTTGAGTCGCCAACTGTTGTCCCCCGGTATTGACCTGAGTGCTACCGTTAGCTACGGATTTCGCACCTGCATTCAATGCATTACCCTGTTGAGCTAACTGACTGGCACCGCTGTTAAGCTGGTTGACGCCACTAGCAAATGGCGAAGTCTGACTGTTCAGTTGACCCAAACCATTAGAAAGCTGAGCAGAACCGGCAGCTAATTGACCGGTACCCGCCTGAATCATCGGTAGCTGACGGGTTTGTGCCTGCATTTGATTCAGTCCTTGAGTTAATTGTTGACTGCCACTGGATAGCTGACCGATGCTGCTTGTCAGTGCCGCAGTACTGCCACTAAGTTGACTAGCACCATTGCTCAATTGCCCAACGCCTGCTGTATACGCAGCAATGCCTTGATTAAGCTGTTGCGCACCACTCTGCAGCTGACCTGTCCCGCTTGTGAGTTGTTTCAACTGAGCAGTATTACCACTGCTATTAGCCGCTGCCAGTTGCTGATCAGCTGATTTTAGTCCGGCTTGAACTTTGGTTAACCCTTGATTAGCTTGATTAAGCCCAGTAACTAATTGACCTAACTGGTCTTTCAGGTACAATTGCTTAATTTTGGTACCTCCTGGCTGGGTTACTGAACTGACTTGTTTAACCCCTGGTTCAGCCTTGAGATAGTTCGTTAAATCATCGATTGCGGCCAAATCCTTCTGGTTGTTCAATGAATGACTGCTTTCAATGTAAAAAGTTGACGGACCTGACATGCCAGCAGGAAAATGCTTGTTGATCAGATTATAGCCCGCCTTTGATTCGATGCTGTTAGACAGTTCGTCAGCGCTGTTAAAGTTGAGCTTTTGATTACCAACTAGTAACAGTGGCGCAATAATCACTGCCATAATGACCACGGTAATGGCGGTATGATTCAGAGCTGACTTGGACAAAAAGTGCCAAAACGGATTCTTGCCGTGTGCCGTTAAGTCCTTGCTTGGCCAAAACATGGTTTTTCCTAACGTTGCCATGAAGAACATGTTCAACGTCAGCAAAACCGGCAACAGTACCAGAACCCCAACGGCCACGCCGACTGCAGAACGGTAGAACGAAAACTTGGCTAGTGCTAGAACTAAGAATCCAATAAAGACGGATGACCCACTGTACAAAATGGTTCGTCCAGCATGCTTACGGGCGACTGTAGCCGCCTCATCCGCACCTAAACCGTTAGCCAGTTCTTCTTTAAAACGGTTATACAGCAAAATATTATAATCAGTTCCAATCCCAAACAGCACCACAACCATGAAGATTTGGGTGAAATTAGAAAGTGGAAAATTGAATTTATCCGCTAAGTTCATGACGATTCCACTAGAAACCAAGTAGGAAACGCCAACTGTCAGTAATGAAATAAACGGTATGATGATCGATCTGAAAACCAAAATCAGCACTATGAAAATGAAAACCGCCGCGATAATCTCCGTTTTCTTCAAACCGGCTTGTGTGGTAGTTGAAAAGTCATCGTTTAGTAAATCGGCTCCGGTGACATAAGTTCGTAAACCGTGGATTTTCAGATGACTACGTAATTGTTTGGCTTGGGTCGACACTTTCTCATGGTCAGAGACACTGACCATCGCAAGTTGGGTCGTCCCATCTTTGGATGCCAGCTGCTTTTTAGCCTGCGCATTATCACTGGCACTGGTCATATCAAGAATCTTCAAATTTGAATCGCTCTTGATATTTGAAATAGCATGATTGATCTGCTGATCATTTTGAGCGTTAAGTTGACCATCCTGCTTATTAAAAACAACGATCAGCGAACGCACACTGCGATTATTTTCTGATTTACGGTCAATGGTTTTAGCAACTTCGCTTTGGACCGAAGATGGTAATGCAACGGAACTGTGTTTTTTGACGAGTTGCGTCACATTTGGCATAGTCAACGTGGCAACAAGTACTACTACGATCCACACGATCAATGCCAAACCGTGCTTTTTGAAAAACTGCTGCATCAATCTCTTCCCCTTTTTTAGACTATTGGCTATACTTAGACACTTGTACAACCTCTACACATTATGATAAAGTCAGCTTAAAGGGAGTTCAATAAACAAAAATGGACTTTCGCTTAAATTTAGACAGAATAGATAAAATGCAAAGATTAGAGGCTTATCATGAAATACGATTTAACTAAAAAGCGGACTCGTGGCGCTCAGCGCACCCTTCGCGCATTCTCGCAGACCATGTTACGACTGCTAGCCAAGAAACCCTTTGAAGAAATTAACGTCAACGAAATCTGTGAGTTCTGTGATTTTCCGCGAGCGACTTTCTATAATTATTTTGACGATAAATATGACCTTGTGAACTATTGTTGGTACGTGCTGGCCGAAAAAGTTCGCATTGACGAAGCAAAAGAACTCAATCCTAGTGAAATTGTCATCACCTATTTTGACCGCCTCTACGATTTATTCGAAAATAATAGCGAGTTAGTTTCAGGAATTTTGCATCATAATCAGCTTTCGGGCAGTCTGGTTAATAGTTTTACTAACTATCTGCGTAATTTGGCACACCAGATTTTTCTGGAGGTCTTTGGAGACCTTAAATTTGATATTCCAGTTGAGCTAATCGTAGATCAATGCAGCGCAACCATTTTAATTTTGATTGAATGGATTTTTCTGAAGGAAAAACCTACCACCCGTGAACAAGCACATCATTACTTAGCCGTTTTACTAGGCGACGAGAGTACCTTTTCCATGTCTGATTCCAGTCAGTCAAAATCATAGTAACCATTAAACACAAACAAGTCCTCTCCCGATTTTATCGAGAAAGGACTTGTTTGTATTTCGCTATATTACTCTGTTAAAGTGCCATCTTCAAAGTTTCCAAAACACCGTTATGATTGTTATCCAATTCTGTCACGTGAGCAGCTGCCTGATGAATCTTATCCGCAGCGTTCTTCATGGCAAAACTATGCGGTGTCATAGTCAGCATACTCAAGTCATTTTCGTTATCGCCAAAAGTCATTAACTCATCATCAGCAACTTGGTAATGATCCTGTAAGATCCGAATACCTGACCGTTTATTAGCATTGGCAGATCCCACTAGATCCGTGTTAAAACCTGACGTTTCATTGGTGAGTTTTGCCGGTAAAATTTTAGCCAACTTAGCCGAAGCTGAATCAAAGTTGGTGCCTGGCGCGAAACTAATTGCAAGTTTGGTAAATTGATCCTTCACCTTTTTACCCGCAATCGTAGCCAGATTATCAACGCCAATCACTGGTCGATAGTAATACTTCACGATCTTTAAAATCTCTGGATCCAGGTCGCGATTAACATAGGTGCCGTGCAAACCAGAAACGACTTCTTGAACGATCAGTCCAGGCTTAAATGCCTTCTTTAACAGCTGAATCACGCCATGGACCTGTTCATCACTAATGGCTTCGATGTGCTGAAGTGCGTTGCCACTGTGAACGATAGCACCATTCTGCGAAATGTAGTCCATTTGATCAGCAACTTCAGCAAACTCATGCCGTAACCGTTGATACTGTGAACCGCTAGCAGCAACAAAATGAATATGACGAGCTTTCATTTGTTTGAATACTGACAAAAATAACTGCTTATCATACTTACGCTCGTCGTTTAAAAAAGTGCCATCCATGTCGACTGCTACCATCTTGATCATTTCATTACCCCGCTTTTTAAATTTTCCATACCGATTATCATAACGGAAAATGGTGAAAACTGCATGTTAAATTTTACTTTTTCGGCAAAAATTTTACAGCGACTTCATGTACCAAGTATCGCAGGCACTATGTTCCGATTGAGAAAGTGGCTGAGGCAACGGTTTGAAGCCGACTTTTTGATACAGCTGATTCGCGGGTTTCATGGCAGCAAAAGTTTCCAAATACAGCGCCTGATAATGGGCCTTGGCATAGTCAAAACAAACCGGTAATAATTGACTAGCCGTTCCATGATGCCGGTAGTCGGGATCCACGTAAAGTTTCTGTAACTCAGCAATCCCCTGTTCAGGCGCAATGGGACCCACACCGCAGCCACCAACCACTCGGTCCGTATCCGCCACTGCCACGAAGTATTTAGCAGCGGGTGTTTGCTGATACCATTCACTTAAACGATCAACGAAGGGGTCAAAATAAGCTGTCCCGGGTAAATTCAAATGCAATTGTTCTAACGACGTCCGCAGAATTTTGGCCATTTGGGCATCATCTGCTGGTTTAATTTCTCGAATCTTCATATGTATATCACATCTTCCCTTATGTTTGTTTAGCATTATACCAATTAAGAGAAGATGAGAAAAGTCTAGGCCGTCACTTGCCACCTCTGCTGATCCATGGCCATTTGCCAAAATGCCAGTTCATAGGCACTGCTGCGAACAAAAGCCGTTTTCATTTTATCTCTGGTAGTCTCGTCCGACTGTGCGGCAACTTGATTAGTTAAATCAATCATCTGATCCACGCTGTCGGTGTAATCGTCACTATCATAAGTTTCAATCCACCGTTGATACAGCTCAACTGGTGATCCCTTGGCAACGAGCTGCTGGCCAATCTGATTATAGAGCCAATAGCACGGCAGCAAACCAGCAATAGCCTGTTGAGGCGTTCCGCGATAAAGTTCCGCGTACATATGATTGACGTAGTTATAAGCCGTTGGCGCAATGGGCGTGCTAGCAATTTCCGCTGGCGTAATTCCCAGTTGTTCAAAGAAGCCCTCGCGAACGGCAATTTCGCCGTCTTTCAATCCCTGAGCCCCCTCTAATAAAAACTGTTTGCCATGAGCATCATCAACTTGGTCCGCCACTAACTCGTGCAGTTTGCCAAATTCACTCAGGTAATACCGATCTTGAATGAGGTAATACCGAAAAACGTCTTTGGGTAAAGTACCGTCCTGCAGTTCATGAATAAAGGGATGTTCAAAGCTCTTTTGCCAAAACGGTGCCGCTGCTTGATGAATTTGATCCGTAAACAATAGAATTCCTCCTCAAGCGACGAAAACTGCCGAATCGAAAAAGCCGGCCAGAGAAACCCTGACCGGCAGTTTTATCGCAAAATACGCGTTAACTTTCCTTCGCGAGGGTTAGCTCACAGGTTCAAAGGGTTCGGTCCGCGGCCGTCTCAGCAATTTGCGCCCCTAGTTAATATACGTTGAGTATAGCATGTTTTATACCTTATTCTGCCAAAAAAGCCCAAAATTCCTTTTTTATTCACTTAACTCATGTTACTATTAATTAAACTTTTCAAATTATTTTTTAATGTCCTTTTAACGATTACTGAGATGCTGAAACTTTCATGAAAACACGGACTATCCTTCCCAGATTTCAGTCCGACTTCCTAAATGTAACCTGCTTTCATCAATTTTTCGGTAGATCAGACCTTCCTAAAGATTAATTCAGCTGTTTCCTTGAATTAATTTTACATTGAAAACTATTTCTAATTTTCGCTTAATGCCCTGTAATTTTCATCATTAGCATATTGATTCCGTTTGATGATTAAAGAAGCCTATTTTGGCGAGCTTTCAAGCAAATCAATTTTGATGAAAATTCTGTTGAAATAGCCCGATATTTCAGCTATACCATTTGGTTTATCATAGTTGACATATCAGACTAGTTACCGTATATTTCATAGGCATAGGAGCGTGATTAATTTGCAAAATAACAACCTAGACCAAAAATCAATCAACGCACTTCGATTCTTAAGTGTTGATATGATAGAAAAGGCCAATTCTGGCCATCCTGGATTACCCCTTGGTGTCGCACCAATGGTGTACACTCTATGGACTAAACATTTAAACATTAACCCAACTGATTCGCACTGGCTCAATCGCGACCGGTTTATTTTATCTGCCGGTCATGGTTCCGCTTTGCTGTACAGTTTATTACACCTTTCAGGTTTCAACTTAACGATTGAAGATTTAAAACAATTCCGTCAACTTAACAGCAAAACGCCCGGTCACCCTGAATATGGCGTGACGGATGGCGTCGAAGCAACCACTGGTCCATTAGGCCAAGGCTTAGGCATGGCAGTAGGGATGGCAATGGCTGAATCTCACCTTGCCGCACAGTACAATAAACCCGGGTTTAACATTATGGATCACTACACTTACGCGATTGCTGGCGATGGTGACCTCATGGAAGGCATCTCTCACGAATCCGCTAGTCTTGCCGGCCATCTTAAGCTGGGCAAACTGATTGTCTTATATGATGATAACAGTGTTTCGCTAGATGGTCCTACTGACATGGCGTTCACTGACGATACTCCTAAGCGCTTTGAAGCGTACAACTGGCAGGTTCTTCACGTGGCGAATGGTAACGATCCTGCAGAAATCAGTGCAGCAATCGAAACCGCTAAGCAAACCGCTGACCAGCCTACCTTGATTGACGTGAAAACCACCATCGGTTTCGGTGCACCAAACGCTGGTACCAACGGCGTGCATGGTAAGCCCCTTGGCGACGAAAACATGGCAGCTACTCGTGAAAAACTCGGTTGGGACTACAAACCATTCGACATTCCCGATGACGTTCGTCAGAATTTTGACACGACTGTTAAACAGCGCGGTATTGTCAGCGAAGCGCAATGGCAAACACTATTTGATGATTATTCAGGTGAGTATCCTGAACTTGCAGCTCAGTTCTTACAGAGCTTCAAACCAGTTTCGTGTGATTTGAAGCTTCCCGTTAGCCACGTTGGTGAATCAGAATCTGGTCGAAATACCAGCCAGCGAATCATCGGTGCAATTTCTGAACAATTACCTAGTTTCTGGGGTGGCAGTGCCGACTTATTCTCTTCAAATAAAACTAACGTTAAAACCGCTAACGCCTATGAACCGGCTGACCGACTCGGTAAAAACGTTTGGTTCGGTGTGCGTGAATTTGCGGAAGCTGCAGCTGTTAACGGCATGACCTTGCATGGCGGCGTTCATGCTTACGCCAGCACCTTCTTTGTTTTCTCAGATTACATGCGGGCCGCCATTCGGTTGGCCGCCATTCAAAAAATTCCATCAACCTTCGTGTTCACTCATGATTCAATCGCTGTCGGTGAGGATGGCCCCACCCACGAACCAATTGAACAGTTAATGAGTTTCCGGGCAATGCCAAACGTCAACGTGATTCGGCCAGCAGACACCAATGAAGCAATCGCTGCTTGGAAGATTGCGCTCGCCGCGTCTGAAACACCAACGATGCTGGTGCTTACTCGACAAAATCTACCGACGTTACCGCGTACGGAAGAACTCGCTGCTCAAGGCGTACAACGTGGCGGTTACGTCCTCTCACCTGCTAAAGGATCAACACCAGAAGGCATCTTGATTGCTACTGGCTCTGAAGTCCAACTAGCTATAGCGGCTCAAAAACAGCTTCAAGAAGCCGGCCACGACGTTTCAGTTGTCTCGCTGCCATCATTTGAACTATTCGATGCACAGCCAGCTGAATACCGTGAACAAGTGCTGCCAAGTAGCGTCACCCGCAGAGTGGCCGTTGAAATGGGCACCTCCTACGGCTGGGAACATTACGTTGGTTTGCAAGGTAAAATCGTCGGTATTAATAACCGTTATGGTGAATCAGGCAATCCAGACGCTATCATGAAACAGTTCGGTTTTACTGCTGATAATGTGGCAGCAACCTATTTAAAAACGGTCAGCAACCAGCCTGCCAATGCTTAATTTTATGAGGAGAAAATAACATGAATAATCTAACGTTTAAAACAAAGATTTACTCTGATGGTGCAGATTTAGAAGATATGAAAGCCATCAATAAAAACGACTTTGTCACTGGTTTTACAACCAACCCTAGCCTGTTAAAAAAGGCGGGTGTAACGGATTACCTCACCTTTGCTAAAGAAGCAGTCGCGACTTTTCCTGACGAAGCCATTTCATTCGAAGTGTTTAGTAACGACTACGACACCATGCTCAAGGAAGCCAAGATGCTCCATGACCTTGGTCCTCACGTTTACGTGAAAATTCCAATTCGCACGACTGCCGGTGAACCAACTACTGACTTAATCCATGATTTAACGGCTGATGGCGTTAAAGTAAACGTCACTGCTATCGCCACCGCTGATCAAGTTAAGGAAAGTGTCGATGCTATCGTACCAGGAACGCCAAGCATCGTGTCAATCTTCGTTGGCCGGGTGGCTGACGCTGGTATTGATCCAATTCCATTTGTTGAAAAAAGTGTTGCATTAACCAAGGACCGTAGTGATGTGGAATTACTCTGGGCAAGTACCCGGGAAGTCTACAGTATTATGCAGGCTGAACAGTTCGGCGTTGATATCATTACCGTACCACCGACCATTATTGACAAATTAGTTGCTAAAGCTGGTCAAACTGGCGACGATATCACTATGAATACCGTTAAGGGGTTCGCGGCTGATATTGAAGCAACGGGTCTTAAAATCTTAGGATAGTCATCAACATATGATTGCAAACAGCCTATCTATCAGTCGAAATCGACTAATAGATAGGCTGTTTTTCTCTTAACTAGTGGTATCCTAGTGACTGGAGCATTTTCCGACTACAGCATCTACAGGAGGAAACGAAAATGAAATTCATACTTGCACCCGACTCTTTCAAAGGTGGCATGACTGCTAAAGAAGCGGCCGACGCCATGAAGATGGGACTTGAAAAGATTTTCCCTGACGCCGCTTTTGAAGAAGTCCCAATGGCTGATGGCGGTGAAGGTACCGTTCAATCATTGGTTGACGCTACTCACGGCCACTTCGTTGAAAAACAAGTGACAGGGCCACTAAATTCCCCTGTCCAAGCAAGGTATGGTATCTTGGGTGACCGGCAAACAGCCGTGATTGAAATGGCATCCGCTAGTGGTATTCAATTCGTGAATAGCCAGACACATAATCCCCTGATCACCACAACTTATGGTACGGGCGAACTGATAATTGACGCTGCGACTCATGGTATCAAGCAAATTATCTTGGGTATTGGCGGTAGCGCTACTAACGATGGTGGTGCTGGCATGGCACAGGCCTTAGGTGTTCATCTATTAGATCAAAATAATCGTGAACTCGATTTTGGCGGTGGTCAGCTTGACCGCTTAAACCGAATTGATATTTCACAAATCAATCCTGCTGTTAAAGCCACTAAAATCATGATTGCGTCAGACGTCACCAATCCCTTAGTCGGTCCTAATGGGGCATCCGCCGTCTTTGGTCCCCAGAAAGGTGCAACCCCCGAGATGGTCAAAACCTTGGACGCTAACTTGGAGCATTACGCCGAGATCATTAAACGTGACTTGCAGCTCGACTTAGCTCACCACCCAGGAGCTGGTGCAGCGGGTGGGCTTGGTGCTGGGTTGCTGGCCTTCACTGACTCGGAAATGCAAAAGGGAATCGATATTGTTATTGAGTATTCACACCTAAAACAGCGTGCTCAAAACGCTGACCTTGTCTTTACTGGCGAAGGTGGCATCGATTTTCAAACTAAATTCGGCAAAACACCATATGGCGTTGCTCAAGCTACCAAAACGGTTGCCCCAAACGCACCCGTTATTGCGTTGGCGGGAAACGTCGGTGCCGGCATCGATAGTCTATATGATAAAAGCGCTATTGACGCCATCTTCCCAATCACGCCAGGAGTCATCACTTTGGATAAAGCCATTGCTGAAGGGCCTCAAAATTTAGCCATTCTTGCCGAAAACGTTGGCCGGTTGATTAAGAGTCTCCATCGTTAATTAACTGGGATATCATCTGTGGCGCAAGTGTGTTATTCTATATTAATAGTAATTATTATCATTTAGCTTAGGAGGCACCTATTTATATTATGATGCTAAAACGCTATATCCGACCGCTTGGCACACTACTGACCCTTGCACTGGCAGCAGTGATGTTAGTCGGCTGCACGTCAAAAGCAACCGCCCCACAGCATTCGCACCAAATCCATGTGGTTGCATCGCTTGATTTCTACGGTGAAACTGCGAAAGCTGTCCTTGGTAACAAAGGAACGGTGACTTCCATCATTGATAAACCCAGCATGGAACCACACGAATTTGAACCAACGACCAAAACAGCGAAACAAGTCAGCAAAGCCGATGTCATTATTTATAACGGTCTCGGCTATGATACCTGGATGAACCGGTTATCCGCGGATAATACGGGGACTACAAAGGTGAACGTTGCTCAAGGCATTATGAATAAGCATGATGGTGACAACGAGCATATCTGGTACGACATGAAAACCATGCCAAAATTAGCCAACGAACTGGCTAACCAGTTTGCGAAGCGCCAACCGCAAAATAAGGCTTACTTTAAGCGCAACGCACAGCGTTATATCCGTTCGTTGAAACCACTAGATCAAAAAGTGGCACAGCTTCGGCAGAACAGTCATCAAGCTCGGGTAAACGTTAGCGAACCCGTTTTCGATTACTCATTAACTGAAATGGGCTATCGCCAAAATAACAATCACTACGCGCAGGCCGTTCAAAACGACACTGATCCGTCACCTAAAGATATCCGACAAATGCAAGCTGATATTCGTCACCATAAAATTGCCTTTTTCGTTGTGAATACGCAAGAAATTAGCAAAATGACCACTAATTTACTCGCACTTGCGAAAAATAGTGGTGTCCCAATCGTTCGGGTGACTGAATCACAGCCGTCCAATACAACGTATAAGACCTGGATGATGCGTCAGTTTAATGACGTTCAACAAGCACAAAAAGCAATACGATAGCGATATAAAGAAGCACTATTCCGACACAAACATCGAAATAGTGCTTCTTTATTGTCCAGTGCTTACTTAAGAAACGCCTTCACCATCTTCTCAGTATCGTCATTAGTCAACGCACTATTTAAAACGTGATCGACCAGTTCGGCACATTTGGTGGTATCCAGTGATTTCATCATGCTGCGGGTTCTGAGGATCGAGCTGGAACTCATGGAATATTCATCAAGCCCCATCCCCATCAATAGTGGTAACGCCACCGCATCACCGGCCATTTCACCGCACATGGCAGCAATCTTACCCTCTTGATGAGCAGCGTCAATGACGTGTTTAATCAGCTTTAATAACCCAGGATTATATGGCTGATAGAGATAAGAAACACATTCGTTCCCTCTGTCTGCCGCGAAGGTATACTGAATCAGGTCGTTGGTCCCAATACTGAAGAAGTCCACTTCCTTAGCAAAGGCTTCCGCGAAAATGGCAGCCGCTGGTACTTCGATCATGATGCCCAGCTTGATGTCATCACCAATCCCTGGATCATCCGCCTGCAGCTTTTGCCTCTCTTCAGTAAAAATGGTCTTCGCCTGTCTAAATTCTTCCAGTGTCGCAATCATCGGAAACATGATGCGTAGTTGACCGAACTTAGACGCACGGATCAGCGCCCGTAATTGCGTTCGAAATATTTCCTGTCGTTGCAGTGAGATTCGGATAGCTCGATAGCCTAGAAACGGGTTCATTTCTTCTGGTAAATGTAGATAACTCAACTGTTTATCGCCACCAATGTCCATGGTTCGAATGACGACTGGTTTACCTTTCATCACCTTAACAACCCGTTTATAAGCATCAAACTGTTCATCTTCGGTTGGTAATTGGCTATCATCCATGTACAGAAATTCAGAACGAAACAGACCCACTGCATCCGCGCCAACTTTTAAAACATCCGCCATGTCAGTAGGTGTCCCAATATTTGAGGCAATCTCAAATTTTCTGCCATCCGCTGAAACAGATGGTGCGTCAACTAGCTTAGCCCATTCTTGACGTTGAAGTTCAAAGTGCTGAGCTTGCTGTTGATAGTCCTGAAGTTCGGTTTCGCTTGGATTGCTAATCGCTTCACCAGTCTCGCCATCTAAAATGAGCATTTCACCGTTTTTAATTTTTTCAGTAGCATCGGTAGCGCCAACCACGGCAGGTATTTCCAGCGTTCGTGACATGATAGCCGAGTGACTCGTTCGCCCACCTAAGTCAGTAATAATTCCCTTAACATACTTTTTATCCATCTGTGAGGTATCAGAAGGTGTTACCTCATGGGCAACCAAGACTACTGGACAATTAATCCCAGCTAGATCCGGTAGCGCCTTACCTAATAAGTGACTCAATATTCGTTTAGTGACATCGCGGACATCGGTTGCCCGTTCCTGCATATACCGATTTTCAGTCATGGCTTCTAACGTATTGATGAAGTCATCAGTAACCTGTTTCAATGCTTGTTCGGCATTGATTTTTTGAGTTTGAATCAACTGTTCAATTTGTTTGATCATTTCCGGATCAGTCAATAACGCGATGTGCGAATCGAAAATGGTTAGCACTTCTGTATCTAAATGGCCTTCAGCACGGTCTTTAATCGTCTTTAAATCTTCAACTGAGGTATCCAGTGCCTGATGCAAGCGATCAATTTCAGCATCAGGATCAGTGATAGTCACCTTATCAAAACTTAGGTCCGGCATCACTAACAGATATGCTTTCGCAATACCAATACCATCACTCGCTGCAATTCCCTTAATTTTTGTCGACAAATCAGCTACCTCTATTCCTTAAAATTTCGGATTAGAATCTAATTATATAACACACGGTCTACGATTTAATTTTCGCCACCATCAGCGGATTTCTTTGAACGATTCTTAACCGTTACAATATGACTAGCAATCAAAACGCAAATAACAAAAACGATAATCCCAGTAACGATACCTGCTTGACCAAAACTTCCCAGATTTCCTAACAAGATTCCAGGAATCAGATAGTCAGTATCAGCAAACGTCGAAGCGGACAGTTTCAGCGTACCCAAAACGGGTAGGATGAACAGCGGTAACCAGCTGATCAGCAGGCTATTCACCGTAGCACCAATAACAGCACCACGCCTACCACCAGTAGAATTACCGTAGATCCCAGCGGCGGCACCGCAGAAGAAGTGCCCCACAACTCCCGGAATAATCACGGTAGTCCCGAGAGCAACCATCACAAACATGGAAAGCGTCCCAACAATAAAACTCACAAAGAAACCTAATAACACAGCGTTCGGTGCGTAAGGAAAGATAATTGGTACATCCAAGGCAGGCTTAGAATCAGGGACCAGTTTCTGCGCGATTCCCTGAAAGGCAGGTACGATTTCAGCTAAGATCATCCGTACTCCTTGCAGAACCACAACGAAACCAGCAGCGAAGGTTCCTGCTTGGACTAAGGCATAAATAATATAGTTGGTGCCAGCACTAAGATTTTTCTCAACAAATCCAGGGCCAGCAATAATAGCTAATACAATATAAACAATGCCCATTAATAAGGTGATTGAAACCGTTGAATCACGTAAAAAGCCGAGACTCTTAGGAATATTTAAGTCTTCCGTACTCTTCTTTGGATCACCAAACCACTTACCCATTAATCCGGCTGTGGCGTAGCCGATGTTACCGGTATGCCCCATGGCCACTTCATCACCACCAGTAATTCGCCGCATAAATGGTTGTGTTAACGCTGGCGTAACTGTAAGTAAAGTTCCTTCAAAGATACCGCCTAACACAATTGTGGTAAGACCCGTACCCAAGTGTGCGCTAACCAAGATAACGGCAGTCATGCAAGATACATACAGCATGGCTTGGCCCGTTAAGAAAATGTACTTGAAGGCTGTAAATCGCGCTAATAAAACGTTTACAATCATACCCATTAACATGATCAACGCAGTGGTACTGCCGTATTTTACCAGTGCCATAGCCACCACAGCTTCATTGCTAGGAACCACCCCCTGAACATGCAGAGCAAACTTAAACATTTTGGCAAATGGCAACAGGGAGTTACTTAAGATACCCGCACCACCCGTTAAGACTAAGAAACCAGCAAACGTTTTAATGGTTCCTTGAATGACTTCAGTGGTCTTCTTCTTTTGAAGAAAAAGGCCAAGCATCGCAATCAGCGCGACCAAAATAGCTGGCTGTGAAGCAATACTAACAAATAAATTTAAGATAGCTTTCATCGCATCATGTCCTCCGTTCAGAGACGATTACTCAGCAGTATACGAAATCCCTTCTTTATCCAGAATATCGTTAACATGCTGCTTTGTTTCCTGCTTATCGATCAAGGTCTTTAACAGAACGACTCGGTCTTTTGGCAAACTGCCGACCGCGCTAGCTAAAGTTGATTCAATGAAGAAATAGTCCGCTGCATCAGGAGTGGCACTACCCACATCAGTATGATTCACCTGAATGTTACTCGTATCCACCTTTTCCGCCTTTAAAATCGCCTGAATATTCATTTGAACCATAAAGCTGGTACCCAACCCACTCTGACACACTGCAAGAATTTTCATGCTTTTTCCTCCTATATATAAGTAAATAATCGCAATACCACAACATTAAGAATCAAGTTTCTGGAGAATCGTTAAAATCTGACCAACTGAAAGAGCTTCTAGCACTTTTTGAACAGCCGCTTTGTCAGTTAAAAGTGTCATCAACTGTTGAATCACACCAAGATGGCTTTGACTGTCCGTAGCGGTTAAGACAAACCATAGCTTTACCGGATGTTTCGCATCCACAAAATCAACAGCGGAATTCGTTTTTAAGAGCGATAAACCAACCCCGTGAACGGAACTATCAGGACGCGCATGGGCTAAAACAATCTGGGGACCAATGTTCATATAGGGTCCCTTTTCTTTAACAACACTAATGATTGAATCAACGTAGGCTGGATCAATAATATTCGTATCTACTAAAGGTTGAGCAGCAATAGTGATAGCTTCCTCCCAGCTCAGATTCGATCCGTCTGCAACTTGCAATGTTTGTGCATTCAATAAATCAAGCAACATTTACACCTCCTGTCTTTACCGCCAACATGCTTCATGACTTGATTATATCGACTCGGGAATTATTTCACAACTACAATAGCAAGAGAGTGTGATGTAACTCGGTAGCTCCCAGAACCTAAAATAGATAAGCGCCGTTCCAATGGGCTTTATCAGGACGGTGCTTATCTATTTTAAAATGACTTAATCATCCGCGTGCCAGTGCAGTTTCATTTGACACTGTACTAACTGACCATTTTGATAACGATAGGGTTCAACATCCGTTTGACCATCATCATGATGATACTTAATGTTCCAGTAGTTACCCTTATGATAGACTACTTCCCAGGTACCGCTCAAATCATTATCGTTGGTATCTTCCCCTTCGTATGTCCCGTCATCGTTGAACTCCCATGTGCCGGCGTTGCTACGCCAATCACCAATGAGAATATCATCATCAGTATTGTCGTTACGAAGTGAAATATCGTATGAATAATCGGTTGAACCGCTACTGTCATCGTTGCTATCACTGGACTGATCACTGTTATTGGTTTGTGGTGCTGGCGCCTGAGCAGCAGTTGTCTGAGGGGCTTTAGCTTTTAGACTGACCGTGTTATCTAACTGCTTGTAAATATCAATCGCCGGCAAAACCTTTGTCACACTTTGACTGCTGCCGGACACATTCCCAGCAACCTGCAAATTATACCGGCCTGGAAATAGATCATCGACCGTGTAACCGCCACTAACTGCCTTTGCTGAAACGGAGTCCCCATTATTGGTGACTGTCGCATCTTTAACGTTAGTTTTGACCGTTAAACGAAACGATTTCGCCTGAAGCATATAGCGCGTAAATAGGAAGTGATGCCCATCTTTAACCAGCTCAAACGGCATCTGACTGCTATCCATGGTTTTAACCGCCTGTTTAATGGTATCTCTCGCACTAGAATTACTTTCGTAAAGTGCCTGAAGTGGCTTAACCGCATCGTCGTCTACTTTCTGACCGTTATCATCGACTACGGCATCCGCAATGTCATCGTCATCCGTTGAGGTAACTTCTGTGGCCAACCGCTCTGCTTGATTGCTCTTACTGTAATACCAAGACCCACCGATAAAACAAACGATTAGTAAGACAATGATACCACTAAGGACCCAAGGCCAGCGTTTTCGCGGTTTACGTCCCATTGTTCGTTTCGCTTTAGCAGTCGCTCTTGGTTGTGAAGCACTTGTTGTTTCAGATTTAACCGCCGTTGCTTCTGGCTGTATTTGACCAGTTCGAAAAGCTTTTAAATTAAACCCGCATTTTCCACAAAATTCATCCGTAGCGGCAACTTCCTCGCCACAGTTTGGACAGTATTTAAGTTCCTCTGCCATTTCCCGCATCCCCTAAGAATTATCTTATCATTCAAGAATTATTTGATACTAATAATGTACCATAGAATTCCCTCTAATGACCGCTCAAAATAGGGTTAGTCCACATTCGGTGAAATTTACGATCGCCCTTCCCGATAATGAGTTAATTCCCGAGATATGCTGATTGTAATTCCCTGTCTATGAAGGTATGATAAACTGGTAACTTTACATATGGATTTTGAAAGGAGTAATACACGATCATGACTTCGGATGATATTAAGACCTCATTAACAACTGCCCTCAATGAATACTTTGAACAAGTGACTTTGCCAGAAAACGGTTTATTTGTCCTTGGTTTTAGTTCTAGCGAGGTAATGGGCTCTTGGATGGGGCAAAACTCCAATCAAGACGTTGGTGATACGGTGATCAACACGTTACTGCCAATTTTAACGGCACACCACCTTAACTTGGCTGTTCAAGGTTGCCAACACATTAACCGCGCTCTATTGCTTGAGCGGGAAGTGGCTGACCGACGCGGCTATGAAATTGTTTCCGTTATTCCTCAGCTTCACGCTGGCGGTGCTGGCCAAGTGGCTGCTTATAAAGCCTTCAAAGATCCCGTTGAAGTAGAACGTATCGTAGCGGATGGCGGCATGGACATTGGTGATACCCAAATCGGGATGCACGTTCGCTGGGTACAAATCCCAGTTAAAACTTCGGTCAAAGAAATTGGCGCGGCACATACAACGTTCTTAACGTCACGGCCAAAACTGATTGGCGGTCCACGGGCGATTTACGATATGCCGGCGGGGCAAAGATAATATAGAGTGTGAAAACAAGCGTTTAAAGAGTGAAGTATAAGGGCTCAAAACGGAAATCCCCTGAACCTTTGGAGGATTTTTGTTTTGAGCCCTTATATGCAACTCTTTGCTTGTTTGAGCACGTTTGGGAGAGTGCGTGGCAAAACTCGGTAGATTCCAGAATTTAACGTAAACAAAACCCATTCCGGCGAACTTTGTCGGAGTGGGTTTTGTTTACGTTAAATGGCAGGAATCTGAGTTTTGACGCACGATTAAGCAAGATAAAAGTATTGAGCAAAAAACAAAATCTGAATGGTATTTCAGTCAAGAAACTGGATTGAACCCCTTGCCAATCTAGACTCGCCACACCCTCTTTAAGCTTGATTTAAGATTTAAATGAGCATAATAGTGTGTTTAGTTATTTTTTGTGCACCGGATAGCTCACCTGATAGGATTCAATGCCGTGTTCTTCAAACGCAGCTTCTAAAATATGGGCAAACTCGTTAATATCTACCGATTTGGGCAAGTGAATCACCACGTCATTTTTATCCGTCATTATCAGGCACCTCTTCACGTTTATTTATATCCATTATACGAACATACGTTCAAGACTGCAACCCTGAATAACTTCTATTTAATATCTGACAAAATGTAAATTATTTTTGCGTGTTTTTTTGTCAAATAGGTGTACAATTATTCGTTGCACATGTTTGTTTTACACACACGAAAGGAGATTCTGCAATGCTAAAAATTGCCAAGGGTCGTGTCTCCTATCTAGCCGTTCTCGGTGCGATTATATTCATGACCATTCAGGTGATTGCTAACCTGAACCTGCCAAGTTTGACCTCTGACATTGTTAACAACGGGGTCGCGACAGGTAATATCAGCTATATCTGGAAAGTCGGTATGAAGATGGTTGGGTTTTCATTACTCAGTATCGCTGCCGCTATTTGTAACGTTTTTCTAGCTGCTACAACGTCACAAAAGCTTGGGCAAAACTTGAGAAGTGATATCTACCGCAAAGTGATGGGTCTCTCTACTGACGAGTACGATCAAATTGAAACTTCTTCATTAATTACACGAACTACTAACGATGTGGTTCAAATTCAAAACGTCGCCATTATGATGTTAAGAATGATGATTATGGCACCTATCATGCTGATTGGGGCTAGTTTCTTAGCCTACAGCAAAGACCATACGCTAACCTTAGTGTTTGTAGTCTCATTGCCACTACTGGCAATCTTTATGGGTATCATGCTGCGGTTTGCCATGCCAATGTTTCAAGCCATGCAAACCAAAACCGACCGCATCAACCGAATCTTCCGTGAAGGTTTGACTGGTGTCCGGGTTATTCGGGCGTTCCGTCAAGATCAGTTCGAACAGGACCGCTTTGAAGATGCCAACGTTGATTATACTCAAAATGCCATTAACGTTAACACACTACTGTCACTTGCTCTACCTGTCATGACACTGATCATGAGTGGCACAAACGTCGCCATTATTTTATTTGGTGCCCATTTGATCGGTAATCAGGCGATGCAAGTTGGTAATTTAATTGCCTTCATGACATATGCGATGCAGATTTTAATGAGCTTTATGATGCTTTCAATGGTACTGATCTTTATTCCACGTGCCCAAGCATCTGCTAAGCGTATTCAGCAGGTCTTTGACTTGAAATCTACCATGAAGGTAGCGGACAAGCCAAAGGAATTACCTGCTGAAGCTGAACATAGTCTGGAATTCGACCACGTTTCTTACCGTTACTTTGGCGCTGAAAAATCCGCTTTGACGGACATTGATTTTAGTGCTAAGAGTGGCCAAACAGTGGCCATCATTGGTGGTACCGGTTCCGGTAAATCGACCTTGATCAACCTGATTCCCCGCTTTTATGACCTTGAAAAGGGTCAGATTAAATTAGATGGTATCGATATTACTCAGCTTGCACCTGAAAAGCTCCGCGATGCTGTTTCTTTAGTACCACAAAAAGCGACCCTATTTACTGGTTCATTAAGAGAAAACATGAAATACGGGAAACCAGACGCTACCGATGACGAAATTTGGCACGCCCTAGACATTGCCCGTGCCCGCGATTTCGTTGAAGAAGATCCTGACGGCCTTGATATGTACGTTGAACAAGGTGGTGGCAACTTCTCCGGTGGTCAACGACAACGGTTGGCAATTGCTCGTGCCTTGGTTAAGCAATCTGCCATCTACGTCTTCGATGACTCCTTCTCCGCATTGGACTTTAAGACTGATGCTGACCTCCGTGCTGAATTGCGCCAAGATAAGCATATTCAACAGAGTATCACCGTCATCGTTGCACAACGAATCGCAACGGTGGCCGACGCCGATTTGATCTTAGTTCTCGATAATGGTCAATTAGTCGGTAAAGGTACCCATGATGAATTGAGAAAGACTAACGAAGTCTATCAAGAAATTATTAAGTCACAGATCAGAGAGGGGGAGGCTGAATAATGGCTGATTCTAAATCGAAACACCCCACCCGTCCTGTCCATGTTGGTGGACCAGGCCGAGGTCGTGGTCATGGCCTAGTTGAAAAGCCAAAGAACTTCTGGGGAACGACTCGTCGACTCTTAAGTTACATGTCTGATCGAATTGTCGGATTGGTTTTGGTCTTGATTTTCGCCATTACCAGCGTCGTCTTTCAAATTCGAACCCCTAAAATTTTGGGTAAAGCGACAACTGAAATTTTTACTGGCGTTATGAAGGGTCAATCCCAGCAAAAAGCTGGCTTTAACTTGACTCACCTCCCAATTAACTACGATAAAATCATTCAGATCATTATCATTGTTGGTCTCATGTATCTAGCTTCTGCTGTTTTCAGTTTTCTGCAGCAATGGATCATGACCCGGATTTCCCAAAAGACAGTCTACAAACTTCGTCGTCGGATGAAGGAAAAAATGCGTGTCGTGCCAATTCACTATTACGACACCCATAGCAACGGCGACATTATGAGTCGTGCGGTTAACGATATGGATAACATCGCTAACACGTTGCAACAAAGCCTGACGCAAGCGGTCACTTCAACCGTGACGTTTATCGGCACTTTATGGATGATGCTCACCATCAGCTGGAAGTTAACGCTGATTGCGCTGATTACGATTCCGCTGAGTTTGATCATCGTTGGTATCGTGGCACCGAAGTCACAGCGATTCTTTGCCACTCAGCAAAAGAGCTTGGGTCTCATGAACGACCAAGTTGAAGAGAACTACTCTGGTCAGCAGGTTTTGAAGAGTTTTAATAAGGAAAAGGACACCATTGATTCCTTTGAGAAACAAAACAAGGTCTACTATCAATCCGCTTGGAAAGCCCAATTCATTTCTGGTATCATCATGCCTTTGATGATGTTTCTGAATAACATTGGTTACGTTTTTGTTGCCATTATTGGTGGTATTTCAGTTGCTAATGGTAATATCACCCTTGGGAACGTTCAGGCCTTCCTGCAATATACCAACCAATTCTCACAACCAATTTCACAGTTAGCCAACCTAATGAACACGATTCAATCCACCATTGCTTCAGCAGAACGGGTTTTTGATGTTCTGGATCAAGAAGAAATGAAGGATACTTCCACTGACACACCGGTTAAACAAACCGATAATCTATTGGAAATGGACCACGTGAAGTTTGGCTACGATGACAACGAGCTCTTGATGAAAGACTACAATCTGGCCGTCAAGCCAGGACAACAAGTCGCCATCGTTGGGCCAACCGGTGCTGGTAAAACAACCATCATTAACTTGTTGGAGCGCTTCTACGATGTTAAGGGTGGGGCTATTCTATTGAATGGTCAAGATACCCGGAACATGGACCGTGAAGATCTCCGTTCCCACTTTGCCATGGTACTTCAAGATACTTGGCTCTTCACTGGCAGTATTTTTGATAATATTAAGTACGGCCGTGAAGACGCCACTGAAGACCAAGTGATCAACGCTGCTAAAGCAGCCCACGTGGATGAATTCGTTCGCAGACTGCCAGATGGCTATGACACTGTCCTGAATGAGGATGCGTCCAACATTTCTCAAGGTCAACGTCAATTGGTCACCATTGCCAGAGCCTTTGTTGCTGATCCTGAAATTCTTATCTTGGATGAAGCAACTAGTTCCGTCGATACCAGAACCGAAGTCCAGATTCAGCATGCCATGGGACTCCTGCTTAAGGATCGGACCAGCTTCGTGGTTGCTCACCGGCTGTCAACGATTCAAAATGCCGATAACATCATCGTCATGAACCATGGTTCAATCGTTGAAACGGGTACCCATGAGGCGCTGCTCAAAAAGAACGGCTTCTATGCAAATCTGTATAACAGTCAATTCACTGATGGCATTTCATTTGGTTAGGAGGACGCGTTATGAGAAAAATTAGTTTGATTTTATCAGCCGCCCTACTTAGCTTAACGCTGGCAGCGTGTGGCAAACCCTCACTATCGGTCGACCATAAGAGTTATGCTCCTAGCGGGATGACCGCCGTCGTTAAGGGCAATAGTAATCAGAAAACAGTTAAGTACCGGATTAACAATGGCTCCACCAAAAACCAGTCAGTACTAAATGGCAGTTACGCCATTACACTGCCGGCTAAACCATACCAGCAAACCGTTAAACTGACTGCTGGTGGTCGCAACGCTTCAACCGTTGTTAAGAAGAGCCCTGCTATCATGAGCTATAGTAAGTTTAAAACGGCTTATAACCAAGCCTTGATGGCCACTGCCCTTTCTAAAAAGGATCAGGCAACGGCTATGCAGCTGCAAAAACAAGGCGTTCAGTTACAACAACAAAGCGCCAAGCTGCAAGCTGAATCAAAAACTGCTCAGGCTAAATTAAAGTCTGGCGACACCTCGGCTCAAGCAACTTTGGCTTCATTAGCTAAGCAGGGTCAACAGCTTCAAGCGCAAGGTGCTAAGTTGAAACAAACTCAGGCATCATTAGCACCAGCATTAGCTAAGGCCAAGAAACAGGTTGCTGATGATACCATCACTGCCAAAGCACGGACTGGGGTTTACAACCTGAAGAAGACTGCCAACGCAACCGTTCGTGGGAATGTTGATAATGGTCAACTCATCGGTGCAACGCTGATGGTGCCAACGTCATCGCTCAAGTCAAAGGCAGCTGCCAAAACCTTCATGACGGAACTTGCCGTATTAACGGGCAGTACCGGCGCTAACACTCAAAAGGTATTAAAAGGTTTCGAAAATAAAGCCAATAAGAAAAATAGCAGTCAAACAACGGCCAGTACGATTCATTCGAAAGGCATTGATTTTGACTTAGGTTATTCGAAATCGACACTTTATATTTACGTTACTCATCATTAATTGAATAGTGTTATTGAAAGGTGTCATCCTGATTTTATCGTCAGGATGGCGCCTTTTTTAGTAATTTTCTTAGGAATATTTAATAATTACAAATTTGATAATTTATCTATAATAGTTGCTTAATCAACGTTCACCATATTACACGGTTGTCATTATATTTGCTGATATAACAGCAAATATAGAGAGTATTCATTAATAAACTATAATATTCCAAAATGAATAAAACGACTAATTCCCCAAAAAAGTAAATATTTATTTAGTTCTAAGTATTGTCAGATTATCAAAATTAGAATATCATTAGAATAATTCGCACCACATAGTTGACTCTTCCTTTCTTTTTAAAAGTAGGTGACAGTTTTTGAAAACTCTGAATCACGATCATCATTTAATGTACGATCCGCAATTTGAACACGCTGCCTGTGGGATGGGCTTTATCACTCAAATTGACGGTCACGCAGACCACCAATTAGTTGAAAAAGCCCTCACAATGCTGGAGCGTATGAATCACCGCGGCGGTACTGGTGCTGAGCCAGATACTGGTGATGGTGCTGGTATTCTCATGGCAATGCCGGATAAATTTTTCCGTCAGCAGATGGCTGATGCCAAGCTGACGCTGCCTGATAAAGGCGACTACGCTGTGGCACAACTTTTCTTGCCCCACGAAGTTCAAAAACGCGATGCCATGTTATCAGCAGTAACAGCACAAATCGATCAAGCTGGCTTCCCGGTATTATGGACCCGACTTGTTCCCTTTGTTTACGAAAACTGTGGTCCTGGCGCTCAAAAATCTATGCCAGGATTTGTTCAGATCATCATGCAACGACCAGCTGATATCGCCGCCGGTCGTCCTTTTGAAGACCAACTTTACACCCTTAGACGACAGTTGGAACACGTTTTCGAACATCAGTCATTAGCCATTTGTTCACTTTCCAGCCAAACCATCGTCTACAAAGGCATGTTGCACGCCTTTCAAGTTGGGCGCTTCTATCCAGACCTGCATGACCCTGCCATGGAAAGTGCCATTTGCCTCATTCATTCACGTTTCTCAACCAACACCTTCCCAAGTTGGGCGCGTGCTCAACCCTTCCGTTTCTTAGCCCATAACGGGGAAATTAACACCTTAAAGGGCGCCGAAAATTGGATGACTAGCCACGGGATTGATATTTACGACGAAGAGGATTCTGACTCCGCTAAACTAGAAAACTGCATGGAATACCTTTACCGTCAGGGACGCTCGATTCCAAAAGCACTCATGATGATGGTGCCAGAAGCTTGGGGTAGCGGTGTTCAGATGCCGAAACAGCAACGCGCATTTGACGAATATAACGCCACTTTCATGGCCCCTTGGGATGGTCCAGCAGCGCTGTGCTTCACCGATGGCATCCAAGTGGGTGCTTTCCTTGATCGTAACGGACTGCGGCCATCGCGTTATACCTTAACCAAGGACCGCGTATTAGTCGTTGCTTCTGAGTCTGGTGTAGTGGACGTTAAGCCAACTGATATCGTTAAAAAGGGGATTCTAGGTCCCGCTCAAATGATATTGGTGGATACCAGCTTAGGTAAGATTTACCAATCAGATGAACTCAAGCAAACTTTTGCCAACGAACATCCCTATCAACAATGGCTAACTGCTAACCGAATTTCGCTGAAAAACTTACCAGAAGTCAAAACAGAAACAGCCATTTCAGACACTGAATTAAAACGGCTCTGGCTACAGAATGGCTACACTCACGAAGTCATCGAAACTGCGTTGATTCCAATGGCTGAAAATGGTGGTGAACCCGTGGTCGCTATGGGTTTTGATTCACCACTGGCGGTTCTCTCGCATAAATCTGAAAATCTCTTCACCTATTTTAAACAGGCTTTCGCACAGGTGACCAACCCACCGATTGATCCCCTCCGTGAAAAAATCGTCATCAGTACGACCCTCTATCTCGGTCGTGATGCTGATATCACCACTGATACAGCGGCAAACTGTCACAAAGTCCGCATCGAAAGTCCCATTTTAAGCGATCAGGATTACGCCAAAATTGAAGCGTTGGATCTACCGGGCCTCAACGTTACTAAATTGGGATTATCATATGATCTCACTGAGCGGCCTAACCGGTTATTTCATGCCCTGGATGCTCTATTCAAACGAGCTGAAAACGCCATTGATCAGGGTGCATCTATTCTGATTCTCTCGGACCGTTCTACTCAACAACACCAGCTGACCATTCCCGTCTTGCTGGCAGTTTCCGGACTGCACAACTATCTGGTTCAACAGGGTAAAAGTACCGACGCATCCATCGTGGTGGATACGGCAGAAGCCTGCGAACTGCATCATTTTGCCTGTCTCGTTGGCTATGGTGCCACGGCCATTCATCCTTATGGCGCTTACGCCACACTGGTTTCGCGTGGATATGAAGCCAAATTAGGCAACTATCGACTGGCCGCTACCAACGGCATTATCAAGATCATGAGCCGAATGGGAATTTCAACCATTGCCGGTTATCAAGGTGCCCAGTTGTTCGAAGCCGTTGGACTATCAAGCGAAGTGGTGGATCAGTATTTCACTGGTACCCCTAGTCGAATCGGTGGTCTAACCCTCAACCAAATTGAAGACGAATACATGGCTAAATATCGCGCAGCCTATGATGCTCATAATATTGACGATTTGCCATCCGGTGGCAGTTTCCAGTTCAAATCAGACGGTGAACATCACCTTTACAACCCAGAATCAATCTACCAGTTCCAAAAGGCAGTGCGTTCTGGCAGTTACGAGGAATATCAAAAATACGCACAACAAATGAACCAAGAAGCCATTAGTAACCCCGTCACCCTACGTTCCATGTGGGAAATTCAAGCAAAGGGTCGGACAAGCGTTCCCATCAACGAAGTGGAGCCTGTCAGCTCCATCGTCAAACGGTTCAAGTCCGGCGCCATGAGTTTTGGGGCCCTTTCAGAAGAAGCCCACGAAACAATTGCCATCGCCATGAATAAATTGGGTGCACGCAGCAACTCTGGTGAAGGCGGTGAAAACCGGAAGCGATTCAAAGTTGGTGCTGATGGGTTAAACCGTAATAGTCGTATCAAGCAGGTCTCCACTGCCCGGTTCGGTGTCAACGCTGAATACCTCGAAAGTGCCGATGAGATTCAAATCAAAATGGCGCAGGGCGCTAAACCCGGTGAAGGTGGTCAGCTGCCCGCTGGTAAAGCTTATCCTTGGGTGGCTAGTATCCGGGGTTCCATTGCCGGTGTCCAACTAATCTCACCGCCGCCTCACCATGATATCTACTCGATTGAAGACCTCGCCCAGTTAATCTATGACCTGAAGCAAGTTAACCCTTACGCGATTATCAACGTTAAGCTGGTCTCTTCAACTGGCGTTGGCACCATTGCAGCCGGCGTGGTTAAGGCTGGTGCTGACACAGTAGTGATTGCTGGCTACGATGGCGGTACCGGTGCAGCTCCGAGAAACTCCACCCGTGACTGCGGGCTGCCATGGGAAATGGGCTTAGCGGACGCGCACCAAACCCTAGCACTTAATCATCTACGTCAACGGACCACGTTGGAAGTGGATGGCAAACTGCTCACTGGCCGCGATATTGCGGTTGCCATCATGCTGGGTGCCGAAGAATTTAGCTTTGCCACCCTGACCATGGTTGCTATTGGCTGTATCATGATGCGGAAATGCAACCTTAATACCTGCCCCATTGGCATTACAACCCAAGATCCACAATTACGGCGTTTATTTGCCGGTAAACCGGAATACATTATCAACATGATGCACTTTCTGGCACAGGATCTGCGGGAACAAATGGCCCAATTAGGCTATCGAACCGTGGATGAAATGGTCGGTCATGGTGAACATCTGACTCCCCGTTACATTCCAGCTGGCAAAGCCAAATCGCTTAACTATGATAGGATGATTGGTAAAACCATCACCATTCAGCGTAAGGCTAAGGATCCCTTCCGTGCTAAATACAACTGGCCTGACCTCAACGCGATTACTGAAGCCAGCCTGAAAAACGGGACTACAACATCGATCAATCAGCCTATCAACAACACCGATCGGGCAACAGGAACCCGGCTTGGTGGCTGGATTGCTGCTCGCTTTGGCAATCAGGGGCTCAAACCGGGTGCTCTGCAACTGAACTACACCGGTATTGCCGGTCAAAGTTTCGGTGCCTTTATTACCCAGGGACTGGAACTCAAGCTACGCGGGGAAGCTAACGATTACGTGGGGAAAGGACTTTCTGGAGGCCGACTAATCGTTGCCTCGCCAGAAGGTGCAGAAGACATCTACGCCCATGCGCCAATTATTGGTAACGTTGCCTGTTTCGGTGCCACCAGTGGTGAAGCCTTCTTTAACGGCCGTGCTGGTGAGCGTTTCTGCGTTCGTAATTCCGGTGCCAACGTCGTAGTGGAAGGTATCGGCAATAACGGCTGTGAATATATGACCGGTGGCGTCGCTGTCATTTTAGGGCAAACGGGTCGAAACTTTGCTGCTGGTATGTCTGGTGGTGTCGCCTACGTTTATGATTGGAAACACAACTTCAAACAGCGTTGCAACACCGAACTCGTTGATCTGTATGATTTAGACGAATCAGGCGATGACAGTACCCTCAAAACCTTGATTGAAAAACACTATTACTACACCCAATCTTCACAGGCAAAGAAAATTCTCGACAACTGGGAAGAAGCAACGCAGTTATTCGTGAAAGTCTATCCAACCGATTATCACCGGATGCAAGACTTGATTCACAAGTTTGAACAAGCAGGTGTTCCTGAAAATCAAGTGATTCAAAAAGCCTTCGACGTCGCCACTCAAACGGGAAAGGAGTGATCGGTATGGGAGATCCAAGAGGATTCATCAAACACGATCGAAAGAGCAACCCCATGCGGCCGATTCCAGCACGCATCAAGGACTTCAACATTATGGAAATCGACTTAGGTGACGCTGATCGCCGGATTCAAGCCAGTCGCTGTATGAACTGTGGCATTCCCTTTTGCCACCACGGTGTCTTTTACGGTGGTAAGCGCGGCGTTAGTGGCTGTCCAAACGATAATTTAATTCCAGAATGGAACGATCTGGTTTATAAGCAGCGCGATAAAGCCGCCTTTGAACGCTTGACCCGAACCAACTACCTGCCAGATATGACTGGCCGAGTTTGTCCGGCGCCATGCGAGGTGGCTTGCGTCAACGCCCTGAACGGTCCCGGAATCACCATTCGTAATAACGAAAAATTTATTATCGAACAGGCCTTTAAAAACGGTTGGGTGGTTGATTCAGGTAAACCCGCTCACCGAACCGGTAAAAAGATTGCGGTTATTGGTAGCGGTCCTGCTGGTATTTCCGCTGCTTGGCGCTTGAACCAATTGGGACATTCCGTCACTGTTTATGAGCGAGCTGACCGCTTTGGGGGCTTACTGATGTACGGGATTCCTAATATGAAGCTACCTAAAGAAATCGTTGAACGGCGAATTCAAGCCATGCGAGACGTGGGTATTAAATTAATTGCCAATACTGAAGTGGGTCGAGACATCGACGTTGAAACTTTAAAGGCTGAGTACGATCGCATCGTGATCTGTACCGGTGCTCGTGAAGCTCGTGATTTAGACGTTCCCGGTCGACAACTTAAGGGTGTTATGAAGGCCGTTGACTTTCTAACTGACGCAACTAAGTCAGTGATCAAAAATGGTACTGAAGCAACCGACGCGTTAAAGGGCAAGCATGTGGTAGTCCTCGGTGGTGGCGATACGGGTAACGACTGTATCGGAACCGCCATTCGTCAGGGTTGCGCTGGCATCACCCAGTTGGAAATCAGTCCGGAATTGCCAAAGGAACGCACGTTAGACAATCAATGGCCAGAGTGGCCAATGGTGCTGAAGGATGGCTATGGTCAACTGGAAGCCCAACGGTTATTCGGAGAGATTACAACGTATACGGCAACTGCCACCGGTTTCTTTGGTGAAAACGGTCAGCTGTCCGAAGTTGAAGTCAGTCGCACCGACCACTACAAGCCAATCGCTGGCAGTCAAAAACGCATCAAGGCTGATTTAGTTCTACTGGCTATGGGCTTTACTGGTGCTGAACAATGGCTGTTCGATGCCTTTGGAATTACTAAGGTAAACGCTAATTACAGCACTAACGATAGTCAGGTATTCGTGGCCGGTGATAGTCACCGCGGTCAAAGTCTGGTTATCTGGGCGATTTACGAGGGACGGATGTGTGCTGAAAAGATCAATGCTTCGTTTGAAGTATTGTCGGCAAAAGTCTGAATAATAATGACATAAAAACAAGCTGTGACAAAACTCGGTAGATTCCAGAGTTTAACGTGAATAATGCCTATTCCGTGGTTTTTGCGGAATGGGCATTATTTGCGTTAAACGGCCGGAATCTGAGTTTTGGCGCGTAATTAGGCTATATCAACATACAGAACCAAAAGCGCGATAATAACTAATCTTGATTGAAAAATTGGTTGAAATACTTACCAATATAGACTTATGACACCGTCTCTTTTTGATTTTTTGAATTTAAACAACAAAAATAGCGCTGATGATCGCTCATCAACGCCATTTTCAGTGACGTGAATAACTAATTATTTATCGTCTTCACGCTTCTTTTGCTTCGTGAAACCTAACAGACTCAACATACTCATGAGACTAAGGCCAAGCAATGCCCAAACGCTGGTATTCTGTTCGTTGGTTTGTGGCAAGCTTCCGGCTTTGTTAGCTGTAACACCGGAATTGTTAGCGCTAGAGTTACTTGTCTGTTGCGGTTGAGTAGCTGCAGCCTGACTGCTCTGGTGTACAAGTCCAGATTGAGTAGCACCAGCATTACTATTAGTGCCACTTAAACTGGTTGGCTGACCAACCGTCTTTTGACCATTATCAGTAGAAATCACATTATTGTCGGTCTTTCCACCGGTAGTTGGATTGTTGTCTGTCTCATCGCCACCAGGAACCGTATTATTGTCGGAACCATCAGTAGTCGTATCAGGACCATCCGTTGGTGTACCAGTACCATTGTCAGTTGAACTGCCATTAGGGACATCCGTCGTGCCGCCATTATCTGAAGGATTGGAAGGTACCGTGACACTGACGGTAATTGGCTTCGATGGATCTTGGTTGTTCGGAACCTCAACATCGCCATCCGTACCGTTTAAGACATAGCCGTTTGGCACGTTACCAGAAACATCAAATTGGTTACCTGGATTGCCTACTACGGTTGTGGTACCAACCACATCACCGTTTGGCGTGACGAAGTTAATCGTGTATTGGTGGGCTGATGGTACGTTATCCGTTGGGACTTCATCCTTAGTCCAAACTTGAATACCGTCAGTATCTTGACCCGCTGGTGTCGTGACGTTGACCGTAATTGGTGTCTTAGGATCCGCACCCTTTGGAATATTAACGAGAATCTTGTCATTTCCTGGCGTTGGCACATAACCAGCAGGAATGTCTGGTGTGACATCAACAGTGTTGTCCACACCTGGGTTAGCTGGCACCGTAACTTTACCAACTACATCGCCATTTGGTGTGACGAAGTTAACCGTGTACTGGTTGGCATATGGAACGTTGTCCGTTGGCACCTTATCCAGTTCAACACCTTCGACGTGGCTTAGTTCCACAACATAGGTTGGAACTTTGCCGTACTGGGTAAAGGTCTTAGTAGCACTAACTAAACCGTTATTGTCACCCTTGCTCAAAGTGTAACCTTGATTGAGCAGGTCTTGTTCTTTAGCAAAGGCTTCGCTGTAATCAACCGTTTCATCTGAGTGTCCGCTAATTGTAACAGCGCCCAAATCGGCCCCTTTATCATCAACAAATTGAACCTTAACGCTTTGTGGATCAGCCGTGTAGTTGACGTAGTTCTTGTCACCTGGTTTGCTATCCGGTCCATCAACGGTAATGGTGCCATCTGGATTAACAGTCGCTGGCACCGTAGTCTTGTCCGGTGTGTAGCCTGGAATCGTTGGCACATCAACGTTGATGTGATCGCCAGTCTTGCCAGTCACATTCGGCACGGTCTGAGGTCCCTTATTACTTGGAATATCGACGGTACCAGTAACCGTGTTTGGTGTGTAAACAATCTTTTGAGTCACACCGCGCTTATCCGGAGTAGTGACCTTGCCACCAGTAACATTGTCTTTGCCTGGCACTGGAGTAGGAATAGCAACCGTGGTCTCTTCTGGTGTGTAACCAGGAATTGAAGGCACAGTGACTGTCTTACCAGGAACGCCGGTAAACGTTGTTGGTGTGGTATTTGGAATTGGATTTCCGTTAATATCACTTGGAACTAAGGTCAAGTTGGCATCTGCATCGCTAATCTTGCTCAACTGAACGGTGTAAGTTGGAACCTTACCGTAAGCCGTGAAGGATTTAGTAATGCTATCCAAACCATTTTGATTGCCCTTAACAGGGGTGTACCCAGAGTCAATAATACTCTGTTCTGCTTTAATAGCTGGTGTTAAATCAACGTCACTATCGGATTTACCAGTTAAGGTAACCACCTCACCAAGCTGATTACCATCTTGGTCAATGAAGTTGACAGTGATCGTCTGTTCATTAGGTGTGTAAACTACCGAGACATCCCCATTCGTCTTCGGAATGGTGGTCAGCGCATTGGTTGGTGTATAACCTGGAACGTTTGGTGTAATCACATTGGTACCTGGATAATCATGTACCGTAGTTGGCGTGGTGTTTGGAACTAATTTACCATCTGAACCAAATGGGACTAGGTTGACCGTCACTTTAACGTTGTTGATTTTAGTCAACTGAACGTTAAAGGTCTGTGAGTGATTTGCAAATGTTGCCGGAAGACCAGCTAAACCATTATTTAAACCAACCTTTGGTGTGTAGTTACCCAAACTAATAATGCTTTGTTCTGCAGCAATGGCTGGATCACGAACAACCTGACCATCCGTCTTGCCATGAAGAACTGTAGTGCCTAATACCGCACCAGTCTTGTCATCAAGGAAGTTAACTGTAATATCTTGAGCGTTAGCAATGTACTTAACTTTAACAGTATTATCCTTACCAGCTGGGACAGGAACGTTTGGTGTTGTTGCTGTATAACCTGGAATTTCTGGAACAGTCACATTGGTACCAGGATAATCATGAACCGTTGTTGAAGTGGTGTTTGGAATTGGTGTTTTACCATCCTCACCAACCGGAACTAAGGTAGTTGTGACTTTAACATCATTGATCTTGGTCAATTGAACGGTAAAGTTCTGTGAATGGCTTGCGAATGTTGCCGGAAGTACATCTAGGCCGTTTTGTAAGCCAAGCTTTGGAGTGTACTTACCCATATTCATGAGATTCTGTTCTTCGGCAATGGCTGGTCCGCGATCAACGTTGCTATCAGTCTTGCCTGTGAGCACGGCTGTACCAATCGCTTTGCCAGTCTCATCAGTAAAGTTAACAATAATCGTCTGTGCATTAGCTGTATAGGTCACGTATCCTTTATCACCAGGTTTAGTACTTGGTCCATCAACGGTGATCGTGCCATCTGGATTAACAGTCGCTGGAACGGTCGTCTTGTCTGGCGTGTAGCCAGGAATAGTCGGCACATCAACCGTGAGGTGCTCGCCAGTCTTACCAGTGACACCAGTAACGGTTTGCTTCCCCTTATTAGTCGGTACTGTGACATCCCGTGTAACTGTGTTAGCAGTGTAGTAAACCGTAATATCCTTAGCATCCTTTGGTAAGTCCGCAATCATTGGATCGCTGGCAGAAACCGTGCCAATTTTATTTTCAACAGTATAACCAGTACCAGCTTTAATCGTATAACCAGGAACCGTTGGAGCTGTGTATTCTGCGTACAAGCCCATTGGTGAGTAGAGACCCAATGGCGTTCTTGTGACTGCCCCAACAGGATGGACATAGGTCACATTCTGAACTTGGTCGGGTGCCAGCGTTTTACCATTGTCACCAACGAAGTGAATGGTTCTGGTCGTGGTGGTCGTTTCATAGTCAACCTTTTCAACAAGCGGTACCGTCCAAGTTTGATCTGTATTATCGTCATGATCAAAGGTTGCGACGACATGGTTGTCCGTTAGGAATTTGCTAAAATCACCAGAGTTGAACCCAGCCAAGTCATACCCAGCTGGAATGAGAGGCAAAATAGCATTTTCATCATAAGTGATTGGACTGTCCGAAGCACCTGTGATGATATATGCCTTATTTCCGACCGTAACGACCATCTTTTGCTGGTCTGGATTGTAAGTGACTAATCCAGTCGAAGTTGGATTATCCACAGTAATCGAACCATCCGGATTTACAGTGGCTGGTACGGTGGTCTTATCTGGTGTGTAGCCAGGAACGTTTGGCACGGTGACATTGATATGGTCACCAGTCTTACCAGTAACGTTTGTGACGACTTGACTCCCCTTATTTGAAGGAACATTAACGTCAGTCGTTACTGTGTTTGGTGTGTAAACCACAGGCACATCGCCATTCTTTGGCGGAATCGTGAGCTGCGTATTTGTTGGCGTATAGCCTTGAATAGTTGGTACAGTAACGTTAGTACCAGGATAGTTAGTCACCGTTGTTGGATTGGCACCAGGAATTGGTGTCGTGCCATCTGGTCCGACTGGCACTAGGTTGACTGTAACTTTAACGTTATTGATCTTGGTTAATTGAACGGTAACCGTCTGAGACTTACTTGTGAATGTTGCTGGTAAATCAGCTAAACCGTTGTGTAAGCCACCCTGTTGAGTGCCCTTTAGCATGCCTTTTGGTGTGTAGTTGCCCATATTCATGAGCTTTTGTTCAGCAATAATAGCTGGACTGCGATCAATGGTTTCGTCAGTCTTACCTGTAAGTACAGCAGTACCAATCACTTCACCAGTCTTATCATCAACAAAGTTTACAACGATTGTCTGGTCATTAGCTGTGTAGGTCACGTAATTTTTATCACCAGGGTTAGCACTTGGTCCATCCACAGTAATCGAACCATCTGGATTGACGGTCGCTGGTACGGTCGTCTTGTCTGGCGTATAGCCCGGAATAGTTGGAACGGTTACTGTCAGATGATCACCAGTCTTGCCCGTCACATTAGTGACAGTTTGTGGCCCTTTATTGCTTGGAACATCAACATTAGTCTTAACATCATTCGGTGTGTAAATAACGTTGATTCCCGGTGTCCGGTCATCTGGAATAGTAACAGTATCAGTGCTTGGCGTATAGCCTTGAATAGTTGGCACGTTCACTGTAGTACCAGGATAATCATGGGCAGTTTTCACCGTGCTGTTTGGCACCGGATCACCATTTTGCAATACCGGTGTGATGGTATATGACGCCTTAACATTATTAATCTTAGTTAAAACAACCTCATAAGTTGGAGTGACGTTATCATCACGGTCATACGTCTTAGTTGCATTGGCTAGACCGTTATTGTTCCCCTTCTTTAATGTGTAGCCTTGGTTCAACAAAGCTTGTTGAGCAGCAAAGGCTGGTTTATAGTCCACAACACCATCCGAAACACCAGTCAAAGTCGTTGTCCCTAAATCAGCACCCTTATCATCCACAAAGTGAACGTTAATCTTTTGAGGATCTGGTGTGTAGGTTACTTTAAAATTATCATCACGAGTTTCTGGAATCGTTACGGTTGGCGTTGAAGTCGTATAACCTGGAACGTTCGGAGCTGTGACGGTAGTGCCAGGTAAACCGGTGACCTTCTTCGGTGTGGTGTTTGGAATTGGTTTACCATCACTATAACTTGGAACCAAGTTAACCGTCACATTCACCTGATTGATCTTTGACAGAACCACGACGTAGTTTGGCGTACTCTTATCATCGTGGTCAAAATTCTTAGGTGCATTTGCTAAGCCGTTATTGTTCCCATCCTTCAAGGTGTAGCCTTGTTTAATTACGTCTTGCTGTTTCTGGTACGCCGATGTGTAATCAACGGTACCGTCAGAAACACCAGTCAGTTCAACTGTGCCTAATACATTCTTATCTTGATCCTCGAAGGTAACGTTGATGCTTTGTGGGTCTGGTGTGTAAGTAACTTTGCCAGTCGTTGTTGGATTATCTACTGTAATCGTGCCATCTGAATTAACGGTGGCTGGCACAGTAGTCTTATCTTTCGTGTAGCCTGGTAGATCAGGAACCGCCACTTCAACATGGTTATCAACGGTACCTGATACACCAGTAACGGTTTGATCGCCCATGTTACTTGGTACTTTAACATCGGCTGTCACTGTCTTTGGCGTATAAGTGACAGTTACGGCCGTATCCTTTAAATCAGTAACATTCGCCGCACCTGCATAGAATGCATTGCCCATCAATTGTGGCTTTGTAGCCGGTAATTGGTTGAATGGCAACTGCTGGAACATTATTTTTAGCGGTTGCCACCGTCTCGCCTGTCACCTTGTCAGTTAGCGTGTTCCACGTAATCTGCTGAGTGACGGTCGCTGGCGTCTGTGGTACAGATTCGGCACTAGGATTATCGATTACATAATTGATTACCCGGTTAGTTGTCTTAGTACCGCTGATAATCTTGTGTTTTAAATGAATGGTGAGATTATCGCTATCATCAGTGGTCAGCGTGACGTTGGTTGGATTCGTAACTGTATCATCTGCTAGTACGTAATTTGTTGGAATAGTGACGGTGTAAGACATCACATCACCACTAAAGCCATTCAACGTGGTACCCGTATTTGGAACTACGCTACCACCATTATCATCATCCACGTAAGTAACTGTAGCGGATGCTTTTTGGTTGTAGACGACATCAATACTGGTCATGCCTTGTAAAGTTTTCAAATTTCGCGTAAATTCCTTAGTGATTTGCGGGGTAGTTCCATCAAAACTAATCATTGGACTGTAATTATAGGAACTAATTAATTTCGCAACTGCTTCACCTGGAGTTGCAGCACCTGATTGCTCTGCTGTATAAGCAACTTTTTCGTCGGGCTTGCCATCATAATATGTGCCAAGACCAAGGGCTTGATTAGTGGTTTTGTCAGCACTGATAGTGATGGTTTTTATGTGTTGAGTGTTAGTTGCATCATCGGTAAAATTAAAGGTAATGTGATTTAATTGTGAAACTGGAATGCCAGCAACTGTAACATCATCACCATTGGTTGTGGTATCCGAGCCAATTTGAATTGTTGGTACGGTTTTTAAATTATTGCCAGCGGTATCTGTAACCGTAACTTTGACGGGATCTGCGGTGATAGTAAGCTTGCCTGCCCCGGTGATCGGATTATCGAACAAGTAATCGGGGTTTGCTGCAGCCAAGCTAGTTAAACCCTGCTTCGACAGAGTAACAGTATAAGTTCCAACTGCAGTATCCAGCGCTCCAGCAAAGTCGCCACTGTTTACATCAACATTGTAAGTGTTACCGGTAGTCTTTATCCAATCAGCCGGAGCTTTTAAGTTACTTGGTAAAGTAACAGTATAGCTAGTTGGTGCTGGATTACCCCAGGCAATAGATTGATCATTGATCTTAACTTGGTTTTCTGCTTTGGTAGTATCGATAACCTTTTTGTATGTGGCAGTGTAGGTGGTACCGGCTGCGACCGTGGTACTTGCATCTATTTTGCCTGTCGCCGCCTTAAAGGTTTGTTCAACGGGAACTGTAGTTTGATTCAAAATATATTCAGTACCGTCAGTGGTAGTGATTTTATCAGGGACAACTGACAATGGATCATAAGCATCTCCGACAGTACCAGAAGTTGTAACAGAATCAGCAATTTTATTGCCAGTAGCATCTTCCAACTTGTAGGTGTCCTGAACTGGAACATGACGAATGGTATAAGTTCCAGCCCAGTTTACATTATCATAACCTTGACTAATCGTATGAGCATTAGTCAGCCCAAGTGCATTAGCTACTTCCGGAACATTAGGGTATGCGCTGTCAGCATAGATTACGTTGCCACCGTGAGTTAAAGCATTATCATCAGTGGCATATAAAATGGCAGCATCGTTTTGAACAACCCGATCACCCCAATTACCATCAGTAACATTTGTTACATCAGGGTCTACTACGACATTTATTGGTACTTTAGTGTCAGTCCCGATACTAGAATCAACTGTACCTAGTTGAAGCATAAAGGATTGACGTCCTTTATAATTATTTAACTGTTTTACAACTAAATTAGTGTAAGGGGTACCAGCATCATTAAGAGCCTGCGTAGCACTATCAGTAATCGTTTTTACTGGATCAGTTGCCTTGGTATAGGAAAGAATCTTCGTTGCATCCGTTGGATCGGTAGTTACATCAGCAACCGCTAAGCCAGCTGGAATAATAATAATATCCGTAAAATCATTATCTTTTTCTTTAGTGGTGCCAAAAATACCTAATTGTAACGTGGCCCCATCACCATCATTAAGCACATGACTGCCTATATTACCACCACCACCGCCAAAATTGGACAGATGACGAGTAGTATAATCACTAGCTCCATCCATAACGATATATTCACCTGCTTGGATGTTAATAGCAGCTAAGGGGGTGCTTGGGTTTAAAGTGTTTAAACTATTCAGAGCAGCCGCGGTTAAGTTTATTTCATAATTTCCAACTTTGTTGCGGTCAACTTTAGAAGTGTCAAAGTAACTAATCGGAACTTCATAAACAACTTCATCTTGAGCCGTATTATCATAACTCTGGGTCCAGTCTGACGGTACTGCTTCTTCCCGAGAAACGTTTACGTAAAAGGTTTTAGGGTCATTTTTAGCAGGATCCGTTGTCATAATTCGCACAACACCAACTGTAATTTTAGTATTGTTTTGAATCTGAAAAATTCCTGGAGTAACTCGATCAGCAGTAATTTCATAATTTTGATTAGCAGCAGTTATTTTAGTCAATCCAGCATCTGTTAAGGTTATTAGGTAACTGCCAGCTATTTGACTGTCAATATTGGCTTTAATATCACCAGAAGCTATCGTTACGGTGTAGGTGCCATCAGCATTAGCAGTCCAATCAGTAGGTGCAGTTAAACCATTACTGATTTTAACCTTGTAACTAGTTGGATCTGTAGATGCGTCATTATCATACAATTTTGAAGTATTTTCAATTGCTACTGAACCAGTTGCTACAGGTGCCTTCTCAATCGTTAATTTACCCGCAGTAACATCCGCAGTCGTCACGACTAAATTCTTATCTTGATTAGCTTTGACCGCATTTAGCCGAATTAAACCATCGGTACTTAACGAAATACTGTAAGTACCTGCGTTTTGATTAACTTGGCTTAAATCCAGATCACCACTATTAGTCGCTACCTGATATTCGTCTGGATTACCGGTCACAAACCAACCGGTAGGCGCAGTCAAATTACTGGACAATTTAACGTTAATGGTTGCTGGCGTATCACTTTGATTGTCATACGTCTTAGATGCATCTTCCACCGTTACACTTACGGCTTGCACCGGATCAGCAGCGGTTGTCGAATTCCCTTGAACACCAGAAATCGCTGTTACTTGTTGCGGTGTCCCAGTCTGGGCATAAGTTCTTGCAGCTGCCGTCTTCGCTTGTTCAATGGTGCTTTCATCAGTAACGTCACCCAAATTAGTGGTTTGGACGTTAGAAGTTGCTGTTTGCGTGTCGCTTGTTTCAGGTGCCTTCACATCGGTTGAAGACTGACTTTCTGAGTTTTGAGTTTCTGTTCCTTGAGTTTCTGTTCCTTGAGTTTCTGTTTCCTGTGTTTCTGTGTTTTGAGTTTCAGGTTCTGTTGTCGTTTGAGTTGTGTCTGCAGCCGCTTTCATTTCGGGTGCAGAATCTTGTGATTGGGTTTTATTGCCAATCACGACGCTTTTTGCTTGTAAATTAGTCTGTGTTGCAGTCGACTGAGATGTTTCTGGGTCAGTTTCAGTAGTCGCTGCATGAACATCTGGATGGTCACCCATCACAATGCCTGCGCCTAGCGAAATCGTGAATAGACCGGCGAAGAGCCATGTCTTCCCAACCTTATACATCTTAAAGTGTTCTTTAACCTGAGCACTATCCCGTAGTACCCGTTCGTGCTGCTTTTGTAGATCTTGCTTATTCATTTTATTGCCCCCCAGCAAAATTTAAACCTAGCTCCAACTTTTAGTATCCCTATTCATAGGATGCCGATATACCTAGTTAACGCTATTAAATATCCTCCAACGATACATAACAATTAACTAACCTTTGTTTGCCCATAGTATAACAATTTATTATCAAAAAAACCAGTAACAGAACGGAATTTACTGATTTTAATTTAAGTTGACTTTGCAAGTATCGTTGACATGTTTTTAAAGTACAAAACAACATACGAAGTTCTTCCAATTTCCATCGAACGGGTCTCACCTTTCCGACCATACAAAAACTCCTCCATGAATAGGCATTTGCTTATCCATGGAGGAGTGTCATTTGACTCTTCAACACCATCTTTATCAATTAACTTTACAATGCTTAATCATTTTCCCGTTTCTGCCGCTTAACTAATCCAAGCAAGCTCATGATACTCATTAAACCAAGTCCTAATGAAGTCCAAATGCGAGTGTTCTGTTCATTAGTTTGCGGTAACTCAGATGTTGCTTTGCCTGTGTTATTAGACGTCTGCTGACTAAATACTGATTGAGCATGCTCACCAGCCTCGGTTAACCCAGGTTGCTCCGCTTGACCAGCCAAACCCGTTCGACTTTCACCGCCATTCGAATCACTGCCTTCTTGAGTTGGCACCTGTCCGTTATTAGTCGTCTCACTCACTGGCTCATTTGGTACTGTATCACCATCAGTAATAAGCGTCGTTTCTTGTGTAGTTGGTGGTGTCTCGGGCGTAGTTGGCGGTGTCACATCATTATCTGGCGCATCCGGCGTAGCAACGTAGTAAACCGTTACTGCCATATTCCCAGCACTCTTGCCTATCACAACACCTGGGTATTCATTATCAACACTTGTTTGGTCAGGTGTATAGCCTGAAACAACTGGCGAATTCACTGCAGGATAACCACCCTCGGGAACTGCCACAGTAGCGCCCGTGACTTTATCCGTCGTAATGTGCCAAGTCAATGGTTGTACTTCTGACGCATGAACTGGCATTGTCGTCCCTTGAACGAAGTAATTAATCGTCCGGGTTGTAATCGTGGTGGCATGCCCGATTTGATGCGATAAATGAATGATAATCGTACCATTATCAGGTGTAAACGTGTAATTAACCTTATCGCTTTGACCCTTACTCAACTCGTAGTTATTTGGTGTCACAACGTTAAACGTACCTGTTTGGTCAACAAATCCGTCTAATGATGTGCCTTCAACTACCTTACCGTTTTCGACATCATCGACGTAGGTGACAGCAATCTTGGTGGAATTGGGATTGTACGTCACGGTAACCGGCTTCAATGTTTCGTTACCAGTTAAAGTTGTCACGTCAATGCTACCAGCACTGACTGACGCTTGATCAGGTGTGTAGCCGGTAATCTTAGTTGGTGTTACCATCTTGAGACCTTCATCCGTTCCAATAGTTGGCGTCCATGCACTGTACGTGATCTTACCTGTCACCTCATCGATTGTCCCAGTCCGAGTGTAATCTTGGTGTTGGTCTACTGAATCGACCACTTTATCATCCTTTTGATGATCAACTGTACTGTTACCGTAAACATAGTTGATGGTCCGAGTCACCGTTGCCCTCAACTCACCATTTTGGGAATCAGTTACAGGCGTAATCGTCCTTGTTGCATGTTTAACGTAGACATTGTAGCTTTGGTCAACCTGACTATCATTATCAAACGTCCCACTGGATGCACCATCATCGATCCCAACCTGAACGAAATTATCTGGCAACGTGATCGTGTTCGTGTACGTTCCAGACGATTTACCGGTCAATGTCTGTACTGCCGTTAATACTTCTGTACCATCCGCTGCCGTCCAGTCTAATGTCTTGGAGGAGTCGTTCACATCAATGTAGTGCACCGTAACTTTTTGTTTGTCTGGATGATACGTAACTGTTTCTACCACTGGCTGATCATTGGCCGTTAAACTACTCGTTGCCACAGCCACAACCGTATCCTTGTCCGGTGTATAACCAGTCAGCTCAGTATCACTAGCCCCAGTTGGTGAGTCAACTGCTACAAACCCTTCACCAACACTGGTTACAGCCGTCCACGTACTGTAATTCACATCGTTAGTGACTAAATCGACTATCCCTGTTCGGGTAAAGTCCTGTTTCTGAACCACTGCTGGTGCTGCAGTCGTTCCCCGCTTACCCGCAACCGCATCATCACCATACACGTAGTTAATGGTGCGCGTAATTGTGGTTTTTAGCTGATCGTTTTGGGGATCAGTTGTCGGCGTTATCGTCTTTGTAGCATGTTTGACGTAGACGTTATAGTTCTGATCGATCTTATCATCAGTGTCGAAAAAGCCACTGGCAGAACCCGCGTCTTGAGCCACTTTAACATAGTTTATCGGCAAGATAATGGGGTTTGTATAAACATCATCCGTGGTCCCATTCAACGTTTGCAACGCCGAAGTCAGTTCAACGCCATCCATCGCTGTACAGCCAAATTCCTTATTTGAACCTGTAACATCGATATAGTGAATCTGAATTTTTTGAGCATCCGGATTATAAGTTACTGTTTCTGACTTTAATGTCGTCTCACCCGTCTTCAGTCCAGTCAAATCAACGTTTTCTGCAGCTATTGAAAGTTGATCCGGCATATAACCGGTGATTGCAGTCGATGGTACTGCTATAAGCCCGCCATCATCCTGACTAATTGGCGTCCAAGGACTGTAGTAAATTACATCACCAGTGACCTCATCAACGATTCCAGTCCGTGTGAAGTCTTGCTGCTGGTTAACTGGTGCGATTACCTGATCGCCTTTGCGATGCGCCACAGTATCATTTCCATAAACATAGTTAATCGTTCGAAGTACCGTTGCATTTAATTCATCATTTTGGGAATCAGTTGTCGGTGTTATCGTCTTTGTAGCATGTTTGACGTAAACATTATAGCTCTGATCAGTCTGGTCATCTTTATCAAATGTCCCACTGGATGCACCGTCATCGGCTGCAACCTGAACGTAATTATCTGGTAATGTGATTGTGTTCGCGTAAGTCTCATCCGTAGTTCCGTACAGTGTTTGTTCAGCTGGCAGCACCTCGATACCATCTGTTGCAGTCCAGCCCGAAGTCTTGTTTGAATCATTCACATCAATATAATGTACTATGACCGTTTGCGGATTACCGATGTACGTAACGTTGACTGTTGTATCTGTTGGTTTTATACCAGTAATCATATCGCCGTTAATTGGTACAATGCCAATATTAGGCGCGTAACCGTCTACCGGTGGACTAGTTACTGCTGTAAGCCATCCCATTGGCGTATAGGTAACCTCCCCAGTAACTTTATTTTGGACAGCAGTATAGGTTAAGTTCTGGGCGTTATCAGTAATACCAGTTACAGGCGTACCGTCAGCCATCTGATAATGAATCGTCTGTTTAACCGTGACTGGCTCTAGCACCTCTGTTTCAGCGGCAACAACAATAGTGGCCTGTTGATCTTGACCATCATCGTGATCAAACGTGCTGTCCATCGTAATTCTTGGGGTAGTAATTCCCGTAGATGGGTCCGTATCTGTCACGATTTCGTAACCGGCCGGAACTTTGTCAGTAACCATATCAGCTGTAAGTTCGGTATCAGAAGCGCCATTTACAACATCTCTAGAGATAGGATTAGCGTCAGTATCTTCAACGGTTACGTGGACGACTTGCCAACGTGGCGTATAGACTACGGAGACCAGAATGTCACCTGGCACTAAAGTTGATTTCTGATTGATGATGGCATCTTTGGTGTTATAAATGGTCAAATCAACACCTTGCTGTACTAACGTATCGCCCACGTTTACTGGTATAAATCCTTCTGGCTGACTGCTAATACCGGATTGTTTGGGATAGTGATTTTGATAAGTCACATTAATTTTGCCATTGTTAATTACCGCTTTTCGGTCATACAGGTCATCCGGTTGATATTGCCAATTCCAATAATCAACGCGAGGCTGTGGCTGATCAAAACCCAAAACAGTAGCTTTCATATCATAACCGGGTTTATTTAAGTCTAAACCATTAGGAATATTAACTTTGGTGTCAGTTAAGGTATAAGTCGCTGTCTTTGAAACTAGATCTAAATCTACAGACCATGTCAACTGAACATTACCACCATCGGCATAATCGGTACCCAAATTAGTACGATTGGGATCAGTTCCTTTTTCCCAATTTGGATAAATCCGAACTTGAATATGAGACGTCATTGTATTGGTAATATGATCCGTACTGGGGTTATCTGCTGTTTCTTGAGTACCAGCTACCGCCGTTATCTCTTGCGGCGTACCTGTTTCAGCGTAAGTTGCCGATGCAGCACGCTTAGCCTGCGCAATGGTATTTTCGTCAGTTACATCACCCAGATTGGTTGTTTGTACAGTTTGCGGTTCAGTGGCTTTAGGCGCAGCGTCCTCAGCTTTTGATGTTGCCGGCGTTATAGTCTCCTGAACATTATCATCCACTGGTGGTGTATGCGTTTTCAAATCACTAGTGACGTTTGGCACCGTTTGTCCATTATCCCTGAGCGCTATTTGCGATGCTTGTGAAGCCGGTTGTTCGTTAATCACCGCTTGCGTCGTTTCTGATTCAGATTCCGCATCTGCATGCGCATCCTGATGTCCGCCAAAAACGAAGCTGGTACCCAGTGAAATCGTGAATAGACTTGCAAAAATCCACATTTTGCCACTTTTATACATCTTAAAATGTTCATTAATTTGACCACTATCTTGCAGTACCCGCCTGTGCTGCTTTTGTATCTTTTGCTTATTCATTTTATTGCCCTCCAGCAAAATTTAATGACCTGCTAACATCTCCAACCAAAAATATCGTTAAATAGTTAATACCATTAACTATATACCAACTCAATACCCCAAATAACTTAATTAAGTTTGCTGTTAGTATAGCAACTTATTGGTTAAATAACTAGTAGTTGTTTCTTATTTTCATTACTTTCTCTAAAAAATAGACTCCAAGAAGTCACCGCATCAACTGCTGTGTCCCTAGAGCCTGTTTTCATCTTATTTCGTCACAACACCAATCTCAAAATCAGCTGTGATGTGTGTTAATCCTTGCTTTAAAATACTATCTTTGCGGTCAGCTGCCCGCCAAGTCAACGGCGTCATTTCAAACAGCGCTCTGAATAATGCTGGTGTTAGGTCAAACTGATAGTGAACTGGTGTAAATTCAACGTTACCGTAGTGTTCAACAAAGTGATCCTTAACCGGTGAATTATCGTAGGTGGCATGTTCACCTTCCGGATAAATCAACGCACGCAACTCTTTGAGATACTGACTATTGGGAATCACCTTGATCAACTTGCCACCCGGTTGCAATACCCGGTCAAATTCCTGATAATTGGCCGGTGACAGGATGTTAACGATTGTAGTCACCTGCTGATCACCAAAGGGCAACTTCGCCAAATCGCCCACCATAAATAATGGCTGCGGATCGTTGACTGCACCGGAACCGGCAATATTAATGGCTGGTTTGGAAATATCTAAGCCAACGTAAGCGTCATTTTGATTTTGCTGCGCCAACCATTTGGTAGTGGTTCCTTCACCGCAGCCGGCATCTAACACTAAACCACCGTGTTTAATCTGAGCCGATACGGCCGTCAACATGGGCTCGAAAAAGCCCGCAGTTAACATCTGCTGCCGATAACGTAACATCTCATCCGTATACTCGGTTTTAACCGGTGCGTTGATCATAAACAACGTGCCTTTTTTAGAAATATCAAAACTATGTTCATTTTCACATTGAACCGTTTGGCCGATCACCGACGCAATTTCGCCACCACATACTGGGCACTGAAACTGTGACCGATGCTGGCTCACAAACTGACTTGCTAATTCTGCTTTTTTCACCTTGAGCCTCCGTTACGCTAAATGATGTGGTTTAATTTTAACAGCAAACGCCATTAAATACGAGACGGCCAGAAAACCGGCAACGACGATGTATGGGTAATGCGTGTTCATATCCAATAGTGCGCCAGACATCAGCGGTCCAATCACGTTACCAACGCTGGTCAACGACATATTCAATCCGTTGATCAAACCCTGATTCTTGGCGCTAAGTTTCGTCAGTAACGTGGTGATTGCCGGCCGTAAAAGGTCAAAGGCCGTAAAGACCAGCAACGTTGCAATAATGACTTCAATCTTGCTATGAGCAAAAATGATCCAAACGGTTCCGATAAGTGCAAAGAAAAAACAGATGCGAATTAACCGCGTTTCCTTGAACCGAATCACTAACCGGTCAAACAGCATTACTTGGAAGAATAGCGAAATCAGTCCGTTTAACGTCAAAACTAACGCAATGTTAGCAATGCTAAAATGAAAGACTTGGTTTACGAACAAACTGTAGATACTCTCGAACCCTTGCAGGCCAAAAGAAGATACCAGAATCAGAATAAACAGTAAGATCACCGGTTTAACCAGTAGATCGTGCCAATCCCCGTTCATGAGATTAGCTGATTTTTGGCCCTGGCTGGTAATTTGATCCGGTTTTTCAATTTCAGAATCTTTAGGTAATAAAACTAATAAGGCAATGGTACTCAGCAGTCCTAAACCACCCGCAAACCAAAATGGCGTTTTGTAACTAATACCGGCTAGGATACCGCCGATTCCGGGGCCCAGTATCAAGCCACCACTAAACGCCGCGGACAGCCAGCCGATGACCTTCGCCCGTTGCCGTTTAGTCGTAATATCCGCTGCCAGCGCCATCCCAGTAGGCGTTACCATGGCAGCTGAAATACCGCCGATTACCCGGGCAATATCGAACATGCCCAGTAAATTAGTCAGCGCAAATAAGATTTCTGAAACAGCATAAAGTGCCAGTCCAATGGCAATAATCGGCTTTCTTCCCACTCGATCAGAAATTTTGCCGATAATTGGTGAGGTGATAAATTGGGCAAAAGAAAACAGGGCCGTCATGACCCCCATATCAAAAGCCGACAAATGAAGCTGGTTACGAAGAAATGGCATTACTGGAATGACCAGGCCAATCCCCAGGCAAACCAAGAATTCACTTAAAATTAAAATCAAGATGGCACGTTTTACTTTTCCCGACATATCTATCGCCTCCCACGAATTTTAGTCACAAGTATTGTAGTATATCAGGTTTTCCGTTATAACTCTACTGATATTATTTAATAGTTGGACGCATAAAAAATCAGCGGCTAATCCGTAATTGGATTAACCGCTGATTTCATTTATTTAATATTAAGGTTACTTCGTGCTTTCTGCAAACTTAGTCTTGATATAATCTGCTGAAATCTGAAGCTTCTTTAATTCGTCTTCCGTTAATTCCAGTTGTAACTGTTCCTGCACACCATCACGGCCAACAATGGCTGGGTATGACAGGTAAGTGCCATATTCTTCACGGTAATTAGAAACTGGCATTTCGGTTTCAGCACCGCTTAAAATCGTGTTAGCTAAGTGAACCGCTGCAGTAGCGACACCATAGTTAGTATATTTCTTACCATGGAACACTGTATGACCGCCGACCTTGGCTTGGTGATCGAGTTCATCCAAATCGAGGTTTCGTTCCTTAGCGATTTCAGTGATTGGTTTCCCTAATACTCGAACAGTTGACCAAGCAGTAAATTGAGAGTTACCGTGTTCGCCTAAGTTGTAGCCAACCACTGAGCGTGAATCGATGTTCAGCTTAGCAGCCACAGCCCGCTTCATCCGTGCTGAATCCAGTAAAGTCCCTGTTCCAACAACATGGTTCTTAGGTAAGCCGGTCACTTGTTGATAGATAGACGTAATCACATCAACGGGGTTAGTGATAACCACCATCTTGCCATGGAAACCAGAAGCTTTAATTTGAGCACCGACTTTTTTAGCTGCTTCACTGGTAAATGGTAACTCAGCAAACCGGTCATCAGTTGGGTTATCCTGTAACTTAATGTTCCCAACCGCTGAAATAATGACATCAGCATCCTTTAATGCAGAATAGTCATTCACTGTAATATTAGTATGTACGGGTAAATTTGGCATTGCATCTTCAAAATCCAACGCATCGGCCTTTACCTTGGCCTCACGAATATCGATTAAAACTAAATCATCAGCAAAACCATTGGCCACAATATAATGGGCAGCAGTTGCACCAACATTACCCATTCCAATGACACCAATTTTTCGAGTCATGTTACGCACCTCTATTTTAATAATTTCCTAATCGGATTGTTATTATCTTACCATTTTATTAGGGATGTGGCGACTGGAAATTGAAGTTGGTGAATTTTGGGGAGGTATTTTTCTGGGTGAAAAGGCTGATATTCTAGGTACGTAGGTTAATAAGATTAAGTTCTTCTAAAAAATGTGCTTATCTAGCCCTTAACGTGCGAAAAGACTCTGATTCCTGCCGTATAAGTAAGCAAAAGTGGCCTCCCCCAAAAGACCTCCTTGCCCTTATCTAGCCTTAACGTGTGAAAAGGCTCTGATTCCTGCCGTATAAGCAAATAAGGCAAAGTCTCCCAAAGCCAGGGAAACTTGTTGCCCCTTATATTGCCGAAACGCGCAAAAAGGCTCAGGCTCCTGCCATATAAGCAAACAAAAGCGGTCTCCCCCAAAAGACCTTTGCCCCTATCTAGCTGAAACGCGCAAAAAAGCTCTGATTCCTGCCATATAAGCAAACAAAAGCGGTCTCCCCCAAAAGACCTTTGCCCCTATCTAGCTGAAACGCGCAAAAAAGCTCTGATTCCTGCCATATAAGCAAATAAGATAGGGCCTTCCCAAAGACCAGGAAGACCCTATCTTATTTGCTTATACTCTGGAATCAACCCGAGCTTTTTTGCGCTCTACATCTTTCTCAACCTCTCAATCCTCTCCTCCATCGGGGGATGCGTATCAAACAGGTGAGTGACCGATTTTTTCTTTTTCATTGGATCAGAAATATACAGCGCCGCACTACTCGGATCCGCCTCTTTCATCGGTTCCGAAGTCGAAATCTTCTGCAATGCAGAGATTAATCCCTGTGGATTCCGCGTCAATTCCACACTACCCGCATCCGCCAAATATTCCCGGTTCCTTGATAACGCCATTTGAGCTAAGGTGGCCGCGATGGGCCCTAAAATAATCAACAGGATCGATACGATCAGCATGACAATTTGGATCACGTTACCGCCATTATCATCGTCATCATCCTGGCGACGACTACCGCCACCCCACCAGAAATAGTTACCCGCTAAGTTAACCATTCCAGTGATGGCAGCTGCCAGCGCCAAAGCCACTGTCTGCAGCCGAATATCATAGTTGCGCACATGGGTCATTTCATGTCCCATGACACCTTCTAATTCTTCACGGTTTAAGCGTTCAAGAATACCAGAAGTGGCTGCCACTGCAGCGTGCTGCGGATGATTCCCCGTAGCAAACGCGTTTGGACTCGGATCATCGATGATAAACACCCGTGGCATTGGCACGCGTGCCACCAGTGCCATATCTTCAACAATATGCCACAGTTCGGGGGCCTGTTCTGCTTTGGTGATTTCGTGGGCATGGTTCATGGACATCACAATATTGGTCGAATTACCGATCATGATTGCAGCGTAGACCCCTGCGAATACCAGTGCCAACACTAGACCAGCAATATAACTATTAAAGAAAACGTACCCAATCGCTGCCCCAATAGCCAGCACTAAGATGACGAACCCCGTCAGGACATAAATCGTGCGCCTTTTATTCCGGGCAATTTGTTCGTATAACATCTACCGTCATCCTCGCTTATTTATCAAAAGAAACTTTTGGCGCTGCCTTTTCTTCCTCTGGTACCTGTAAGTATTCACTGATCTTGAAGTGGTGAATTGAAGCCACAATGTTACTTGGGAACGACTGAATCTTCAGGTTAAAGCTGGCCACGCTTGAATTATACAATTGCCGTGAGTAGGCAATTTTGTTTTCGGTGTTAGTCAATTCTTCCATTAATTTGGTGTATTCTTGATCGGCCTTCAAATCTGGATACGCTTCAGCTACCGCAAAAATACTTTTCAACGAATTACTCAATTGATCAGAAACGGCCATGGTTTTTTGATGATCTTCACCCGAGCTGTTTACCAACTGGTTTCTCAAACCAACGACTTTTTCCAAAGTGCTTTGTTCGTAGTGACTGTACCCCTTTACCGTTTCAATCAGATTAGGAATCAAATCGTTCCGACGCTTCAATTGAACGTCAATTTGACTCCATGATTCCTGAACGTAAGTCCGACCTTTGATCAACCCGTTATACGCGCTGACATAGGCAATGATTAAAATGACGACTACCACTGCGATAACGATCCCTGCAATCATGTTTATTCCTCCATTTCACTGCTACCTTAAAGTTACCTCTATTTTACCAGTTCCTCATCTAATCACCTAATCGTAAAAGGCATCTGAAGGGTTTCTTAACGTTGCCGTAAAAAAAGAAGCTACCGCGTTTTACGGTAACTCCTCTGTTATTTCTATTAAGCTATGCTTGGCTATTCTTTGCCTGTTTCCGGAAGTTAATTAAAATCAATATCAACGTCACGATAGCAAGTAATGCCAGCAAACTAAAATCATGATCACCGCCACGAGCTGAGAGCACAGCCTGTGACAAATGCGGATCACTGTGCTGACTGCTGGTCAGGATAGCGGCCATAATAGCAGTTCCGATTGAACCAGCGTACTGCTGACTGGTGTTAAACGCAGCGTTGGCATCCTGCTGTAATTTAACATCTACTTGTCCAATCCCATTGGTCATGACGTTGCCAAAACTAAAGCCAAAACCTAAACCGAAGATTAAGTAGAAGAAGATAATCATTGGAATGTTCAAATGCAGGCCGAAGATGGCAAACAAAATCATCGAGATCACGATTAGGACACTCCCGATTCGAATCGGATAGCCCGCGCCATGTGAATCCAATAGCCGGCCACTCATTGGTTGAACGATTCCTGAAACTAAACTACCTAACAGGATAGCTGAACCGGCGACCAGTGAATTTGCGCCAAACACTAACTGACTGTAGTTGGGCAGTAAATATGAAATCCCAATGTTCATCAGTTGAATCAAAAAGTACGACAGAATGCTCAAAACAAAGGTCGGCGATTTAAAAATATTGAGGTCTAGTAAATCACGGTCAGAGTGAAATGAATGATAAATAAACAATCCTAGAACCACGAGTCCTGCTGCTAAGAAGCCCCAGAACTGAATACTGAGCCAGCCAAAGTCACCGGCTTCAGTAAAACCTTCCGCAATCAGAAAGAAGGAAATCCCCAATAATATAAGGCCAAGAAAATCAAACGTGTCGCGCCGGGTCTTCATCTTTTGCGGAATCGTGAACGCACCCAGTAAAACAGCGATCACAACCACGGGTAAAATAAACCAGAAAATTTCACGCCAGGTAAATAAATAGGTGTTCATCCCACCGTAAGTCGGTCCAATGGAAGGCGCGACACCAACCACCATGCCACCGATGCCCATAAATAAACCTAGCCGGGCAACGGGAACCTGCTGCAGAATAATCGCGAATAATAGCGGAATCGCATAACCGGTTGCGACAGCCTGAATCAGCCGGCCAATTAATAACACGACAAAACTTGGGGCCAAGGCACAAACAAAGCTACCCAAGATAAATGACACCCCTGAAAAAATAAAAATACTGCGAATTTTATATCGTCGCTGGATATACGCCGAAGTCGCCATGGTCAGTGAAACCAGTAATAAATACCCAGTAGACAGCCATTGAACCACACTCATGGACAGCTTAAACTGCGCCATCAGTGTTGGAAACGTCACGTTCATCGATGTTTCAACTAAAACACCGCAAAACGCCATTAAACCAGCACCAATAATCGCCAGCATTGTCTTTCTCGGAATGGCTTGATTTTGCAAAATAAAGATCCTCTCTCTATGTCATTTTAACGATTATGACGACACAACAAACATCATAACCAGCTTATATAGTATAGACGTTCTTTGCCTAAAACGCCAAGGTATCAAGCAATTAACACCGGATTTAGAGTATAATTTAATGAGACGATTAAGGGGGAGTTATTATTGCAAGGCGATTATTTATTTTACGTTAAACTGGGCTGGCTGATCACCGGAGTCTTCTTTGTGATTTTTGGGATCAACTATGCCTACAACCGAACTTGGCTGAGAAACGGCATTTGGTTCAACCTGTTTTTCTACAGCTTTTGGCTGACACTTGCCATAACCATCCTGAATACTGACAATAATGCTATTATTTACCCCGTTGGCATCTTATTCTTATTTATCCTCTTCTGTATTGGCCTGTTCTTTGCGCTTCAGGCAATTTTACTATTCTGGAACGCAGCCATTGTTTGGCGTCGGGAAAGCCATTCACTGGCAAATTCACTGACACTTTATCTGGGAATCGGCATTATTATACTGCCATTTGTAATCAAACTTATTCGGGCACATTTACCCGTTTTTTGGGCTGAGGTGTTCACGACCTTTCCAGTCCTATGCATCTTGTATGCCATCTTCTGGTTCTATAATTACCTGACTGTACTGGTACTCTACCAGTTCTATTGGCCCCGTCACAATAAGGATTTCATCATCGTACTGGGTGCCGGTTTGATGAACGGTGACCAAGTCACCCCCTTGCTAGCGCAAAGAATCAATAAGGGGATTCAATTCTACCAACGCCAGTTTAAGAAAACGGGTCACGCCCCGAAAATGATTTTTTCGGGTGGTCAGGGTGGCGACGAAACCATGCCGGAGGGTGAAGCCATGCGTCAATACGCGGTTGCTCACGGTGTTGGCGCCAACGATGCCCTTGCTGAAACGGCCTCCAAAACGACTTATGAGAACATGGTCTTTTCAAAAAAAATCATCGATGAATCACCGGTTAAAAAACCAAAAACGATTTTTGTCACCAATAACTACCACACGTTTCGGGCTGCTATCTTTGCCCAATCGGCAGGACTAAAAGCCACTGGTATTGGCTCTAAGACAGCCGGCTTTTTCCTGCCAAACGCTGTCATGCGTGAATACATCGCCATCGTTATGCGTCAGCGGAAATTACATATGATCATGATCATATTGATGTTTATTTTATCGCTAATGCTCGTCATGCTATCCTTACATTCCGATTGGATTGCGGCGTGGTTACAGGGGATTCGTCAGTTTTTGGACAACCTCTAAAAAAACAAGTTGTGCCATAAGCCTATATTGGCAAGTATTTCAATCACTTTTTCAGCCAAAATTAGTGATACTGTTCTTTGGCTCAACGCGTCAATATTGCCTAATCGTGTGCCAAAACTCAGATTCCTGCCATTTAACGTGAATAACCCTCATCCCGACAAAGTTCGCCGGAATGAGGGTTATTCACATTAAATTCTGGAATCTACCAAGTTTTGTCACACACTCATTCTGTCACAATTTTAACATCGTATCCGTTCCCTGCCAGTATTCTGGAAGCATTATAAGGGCCAAGTCCCTTCCGATAGAGAATGTAGACGGTGTGCCCCGTCGGAATTTCAGTTAACCGGTCACGTAGCTCTGTTAGTGGAATGGCCAAGTCTGAATCAATGGTGCCACTAACAGGTTTACCGGTCTCGCGAATATCAAGAAAGGTCCCGTCACAGCGTTCAGTCTCGGTTAAATCGCCATACTTGACCGTCTGATTAGCCTGCTGGCGTTGATTGATTCCCACATAGCCAGCCATATTTAACGGGTCTCGAGGGGCTGAATACGGCGGTGAATATGGCAACTCAATCCCTGGCAGTTCGTCAATGGTGAGGCCACCAGCAATTGCCGCTGAGAGCTCCCCTGATCGTTTATCAACACCGTTTTCACCCACGAATTGACCGCCGAGAATTTTACCGGTGTCTGGTTCATAAATCAGTTTAATATTCAACCGTTTCGCATTCGGGTAGAAATAGGCATGATCAAAGGGGGTAATGAAGACACTGGCATAGTTAGTGATCCCTGCAGCCTGCAGGGTTTGTTCAGAGTACCCCACCATACTTGCAGTGAGATTAAACACCTTCACGGCAGATACGCCCACAAATCCGGGATAATGCAGTGGTTCACCGTTCAAAATATCTGCCAGTAAGTGCCCCTGCCGGTTGGCGGCGCTGGACAGTAAACTTGGAATCGGTAACCCGGTAATCCGACTGGTTGTTTCGATAACGTCACCAATCGCGTAAATATCGGGCGCGGAAGTGGCAAATTGATCGTTCACAATAATGTGGCCATCCGCCCACAATTGAAGACCGGCGTTTTCAGCAATTTCACTATTGGGGGTGACACCGGTGACCACTACCAGCATATCCGTGTTCAGTACACTGCCATCTGATAAGTGCAGCTCACGACCACCGTCGGCAACCAACTGAATCGTCACGCCCAGTTTCACATCAACACCATTTTTCTCCAGCTCTTTTTCCAAGAAATCCGCCAGTTCAATATCGTATGGCTGCATCACTTTGTCAGCTTGATCAACCAGTGTCACTGATAGTCCCAGTTGTCTGAAATTTTCAGCAAGTTCAACGCCTGCTGCACCTGCACCTAAAATCGTCACTTGTTGAGGCGCTTCTGTTTGAATGTAGTTCTTAATCCGGTCACCATCCGTCAAACTGCGCAACGTAAAGGCGTTAGTAGCCGTTTCAATCCCGCTGATCGGTGGCAACACTGGTCGCGCACCAGTTGATAAAACTAACTTATCGTAGGTCTCTTCATACTGCTCACCACTATCTAGGTTCTTTACACTTAACCTATGCCGCGCCGGATCAATCGCTGTGACTTCGTGACGCACGCGAACATCAATATTATTATTCTGTTTCAAAATCGCCGGTGTCCGCTCGATCAACGCATTACGATCAGTAATGACGCCACCTAAATAGTACGGCAACGCACAACTGGCGATTGAAATATGCTCGCCGCGTTCCAGTATTAGAATCTCGTTTTGTTCATTCAACCGCCGAAACCGGGTGGCAAAGGATGCTCCACCTGCAATGCCGCCGATGACGATGACTTTCATAGGAAACCCTCCATTCTAAATAAGCGCTTTCATCAGATTTAGCATACTGGTTAACCTGCCAATGCGCAAGCAATAAGTCCGTTGTCACTGCCGTAATACATTTAACCAATTAATTTACGAATTTGCTGTACTACATTATTAGAAAAGTGTACACTAAGGAATAATGTTTTCTCATAGAATATTAATAATCTAATTGGAAATACATATAGGGGGAACCAACCATGTTTAGTGAAATCGGTCAATTAATTTTTGACAATGAAGCCGTGGCGAAAACGCAAGATTTTACCATGGGGCTAGAAATCGAAATGCAGCGAGTCGATGAAACCGGAGAATTAAGTCAGGAACCTTATCCTGCTGGTGCCGGCGATGAAAAAACGAATCCGTGGATTACCAACGACTTTCTGGAAACCATGTCAGAGGTTGTGACACCGCCTGCCAGTCACGCACTAGATGCGATGCACTACTTATTTAGCTTAAATAACGCTTTACGTACCGCGCTTTCACCAGGAGAATTACTGTGGCCATTATCGATGCCGCCACGCTTACCCAAGGATAAATCAACTATTCCGTTAGCCAAAATGGGGCCTGATAAGGAAGCCTACCTGCATGAATGGGTCAAACGGCATGGCTTTTCTGCCGGCACACCATGTGGCGCACACATTAATCTCAGTATTGATAATCACGTTTTCGAATTAGTTTATGAGCATCTAAAGGACCGTTTCCCGAATCGAGTCGATCTAGAAAATTACCTTTACGCTGTCATCGCTCAAGGCTTTTGTCGCTACCGCTGGCTAATTACCTACCTTTTCGGCGCCAGTCCAATTGCCGAAGCAGGTTACTTTGATAAAAATGAGGGCCCGGGTCATCCCGTACGGAGCATCCGTCAAAGTGTCTATGGCTTTGGCACGAAATTCAAAGGTGACTACACCAGTGTTCAGCGGTATGTTGACCGCATCGAAAAAGGTGCCAAGGATGGTACCTTAATCTCCGACTATGAATTCCACGGTGCCGTTCGTTTAAAGGGTAATTCAAATTTGAAAGACCTGCCTAAAACTGGGGTTAAATACCTCGAACTGAGAATGCTAGACTTAGACCCCAGCAGTTCAGTGGGCGTGAGAACCGGCACGCTACGTTTCTTACGATTAATGGCCAGTTATTTTATCATGACACCCGCTTTGCACCCTGAAGAGGTCGAAAAAGTCATCAACCGTTCCGATAAAATGAACGAAATTGTTTCAGAAGAAGAACCTACTTCCGTCACTAAGTTTCAAGCTAAGGCCAAAGCACTCATGCGCCGGCTAGAAATGTATGCCAACCAAATCCAGTTGGGACCTGAATACCAAGAAGAACTAGAAGATCTCGAAGACCGGATTGAGAACCCTTATACCACACCAAGTGCACGCCTAATGACACACGTTAAAAACGATTCATTAGAAGAGTACGCACTGATCCGGGCTAAGCGTTATCAGAATTCGGCACTGGAGACCATCCGGCCGTTTAAAGGTTTCGATCACAAACGAAAACTCACTGCTGAAGATTTGAAGAGTCAGCTATTCAAGGGCAGTTGGGAACCACAATGATTTTGAAAAATAAAAAGGGCGCTCGCTTATCATTTTGGTAAGTGAGCGTCCTTTTAAATAACTACTAGCGGAAATTATGCGGTAACCGCAGCCTTTTCACTAATCTTAATCGTGCCATCTACTAGATCCGCTTGCAGGTGCTTGGCATCCAAGTGATCCAGATAGAAGTCAGTGACCTTGTCACGAATTTGCTGTTCAATGACCCGACGAAGCGGACGTGCGCCCATTGCTTCATCGTAACCTTCAGTCATCAACCAGTTCTTAGCATCGTCAGAAACCGTTAAAGCAATCCCCTTCTTGGCCAATGTCTTGTTAACGTCGTCCAATAACAGGTCAACGATTTGACTCAGATCATCCTTGGTCAGGTGACTGAATTGAACGATCCCGTTGAACCGGTTCAGGAATTCTGGCCTGAAGTATGGTGCCAAACGTTCAGATAAACTGATATCCTTCTCTTTGTCACCAGTCAAAGCTTCGTTACCGAAACCGGCATTAGAAGTGGCGATGATAATCGTGTTCTTAAAGTTGACCACGTTACCTTGACCATCCGTCAAACGACCGTCATCCATGACTTGCAGCAAAAGCGTCAGCACTTGCGGATCAGCCTTTTCAATTTCATCCAAGAGAACGATTGAGTATGGGTTACGACGAACTTGCTCAGTCAAGGTGTTGCCGTTGTCTTCGTAACCAACGTAACCAGCACTGGTCCCAATTAACTTGGAAACCGCGGTCCGATCGCTGTATTCACTCATGTCCAACCGGATAATGGCATCCTTGTTGCCAAACATGTCCAGGGCTAATTGCTTAGCCAATTCCGTCTTACCCACACCGGTAGGACCAACGAACAGGAAGCTACCGATTGGCCGGTTACCTTCGTCAAACCCTGCACGGTTACGACGAATGGCACGGGCTACCATGTCAACGGCTTCGTCTTGGCCAATGACCTTAGACTTCAGCCGGTCAGCAATGCCTTTCAAACGCTGAATATCGTTGGTACCCATCTTAGCAACGGGAATGCCAGTCAGCCGTTGAACGGATTCAGCCACGTCGTTTGGTGTTGCAACGACGTTATTTTCAGTGGTATCATCGGCGTTCTTGATTTGAGCTTCCAGCTTTTCAACGCGTTCCTTAGCTTTAGCCGCCTTTTCGTAATCTTCGGCTTTAGCGGCTTCGTCCTTAGTCTTTTGAGCAGCCTTCAGTTGTTCTTTCAGACTTGCTTCATCGGAGCCAGCGTTGCCAGCCGCTAGGTGAGCCGCCGTCATGTCAATCAAATCGATAGCCTTATCCGGTAATGTCCGTTGCGGCATGTATTGAACGGAATAGTCCACTGCCGCCTTCAACACATCATCCGGTAAACTGACGTGATGGTGCTTTTCATAGAGGCCTTTGACCCCTTTCAAGATTGCCAAAGTCGTTTCCGGTGATGGTTCGTTGATCGTTACATCATTGAATCGACGAGCTAACGCCGTATCCTTTAAAATGGTGTTCCGGTATTCATCTTGAGTGGTTGCACCAATCACGGTAATATCACCACGAGAAAGTGATGGCTTGATGATGTCAGCCAAGCCTTTACCGCCATTTTCTTCACCGCCAGTAGAACCAATACCCAAAATCTGGTGAATTTCGTCGAAGAACAAGATGACGTTACCAGCAGCCTTTACTTCTTTAACTAAGTTTTTAATGTTATCTTCAAATGAACCTCGTAACTGTGTCCCAGCTTCTAGTGAGGACAAATCAATGGACCAAATTTCCTTACCTTGAACCGCTTCAGGTACTTTGCCGTCAGCAATCGCCTGTGCTAAACCTTCAACCACCGCGGTCTTACCAACACCAGCGTCACCAACAAGGATTGGGTTGTTCTTGATTCGACGACTTAGAATTTCAGCCGTTTCTTGAATTTCCTTGTCCCGACCAATGACGGGATCTAGTAAGCCATCACGAGCTTCTTGAGTTAAGTTACGACCTAACTTCTCCAAAATACCGCCTTTTTTAACGGCGTGATCACCAGCATCGTTCACTTCAATTTCGTGTTCGCGGTCTGGTAACTTCCCCGTTGCACGGTACTGTGCGAATTCATCCGGCGTTAACTCGTGGCCGTTGACTTCGTAGCGTGCAGTTTCACCATTACCCATCTGTCGAAATAGACTGTTAAACATATCATCCATGTTGTTATTGAAGAATGGATCATTGTTAAAATAATTTGCCATATTACATACACCCCCATGTGATTTGACACCCAAGCAAAACGCAAAGGCACCGTCTGGTCGACGGTGCCTCGCTGATTGCTATTAAGTTGGTTAGTCTAGTCAGTCGAGGCGGATATCAATATTATATCGGACACAAGTCTGATATAGTTCTTATATCCCCGTCAACAATTATATAGTATCACCTTTTTAGCACTCTTGCAAGTAGAGTGCTAACTTTATTTTTATTTATTTTTGCGGGTCAAACTGGTTATAATAAGACTGTATGCTAAAACGCTTACAAGGAGGATTTACGATGTCAAAAACAGTAAAAATTGGTAAATCAGAAGTCACCTCAACCCCGTTAGGCCTTGGAACCAATGCAGTTGGTGGTTATAACCTCTTCCCAAATTTGAATGACGAGGATGGTTTAAACATCGTTAAGACCGGTATTGAAAACGGCATTACGTTGTTAGATACCGCCTACGTTTACGGACTGGGCCATTCTGAGGAATTGGTGGGCCAAGCTATCAAGGACTTTGACCGTCATCAGTTGGTGATTGCCACTAAAGGTGCTCACGATTTTTCATCTGGTGAACAAGTCATTCGTAACGATCCAAAGTTTATCACCCAGCAAGTGGATGATAGTCTGAAGCGTTTAGGAACCGACTACATCGACATTTACTACCTGCATTTTCCAGATCACGATACACCAAAGGCCGAAGCAGTGGGTGCACTGCAACGTTTACGCGAACAAGGTAAGATTCGAGCAATTGGCGTTTCTAACTTCAGTCTGGATCAAATCAAGGAAGCTAACGCTGATGGTTACGTTGACGTGGTGGAAGATGAATTTAGCTTGCTGCATCAAGACCGTGGCGCAGATATGCTGCCATACTTAAAGGAAAATAATATTAGCTTCGTGCCATACTTCCCATTAGCGAGTGGTTTGCTGACGGGTAAGTATCAACGAGATATCGCCTTCCCAGAAGACGATATCCGCAGTCAAATAGCTGACTTCCAAGAACCGCGTTACGGGAAAATTCTCACGGCGGTTGATGCTGTCCGGCCAATTGCGGAAGCGCACGATGCCACGGTGGCGCAGACTGTCTTAGCTTGGTACATTAAAAATCCACTGATCAGCGTTGTGATTCCAGGGGCTAAAAAGCCGGAACAAGTGGCAGCTAATGCGAAAGCGTTAAATGTAGAATTGAGCGACGAAGAATTCAAGCAAATTGATGATGCGTTTGCGGATTTTAAACAGATTAAGAGTGGGAAGTCGTTGAAGGATCCAGATTAGAGTGTGGAAACAGGCGGTTAAGGAGCGACGTGTAAGGTGATGTTGGTAAAAATCCCGGTTTTGGATTTATGCCAACATCACCTTACACATAGCTCCTTGCCTGTTGGAACACGTTTGAGTGTGGAGGTAAGCGATTAGATAGCGGAGTGTAAGGGGCCTTTCTCATAAACCCATGGGCTTGGGGTTTGTGGGGAAGGCCCCTTACATGCAGCTGTCTGCTTACCGGAACACGTTTCGGCTAGGTGAAATTAAAGAGCGTCTCTCCTCTCTAGCCGAAACGCGTTCCAGCAGGCAGGGACTTATGTGTAAGGGGGCATCCGGTAAAAATCCTAAGTTCGGGATTTCCACCGGATGCCCCTTACACGCCAGTCCCTTAACGCCTGCTTCCACGCTCTATATTTCTCACATCCCCCATCTCAAACCCTTGTCGCCCTTCCAAATAAACCATCTCATCCTCATACCCAATCACCTTGCCAACCAAATCTGGTAAGAATTCACCATTCAGATTCCGGTTATTCAATTGAACGCTCACTGTTTGACCATTCGCATAGGCTTCACTCAATACTTGGGCGATCTCTTCCATGGATTGCTGCGCCCTAGCCGGATACTTTTTGGCTTCTTGTTTGGCCTGCTTTTTCAGTGCGGCTGTGTGATCCGACAGATAGAATCCCTGCCACTTCACCACACCACGATCCCGATAATCGTGGTCGAAGAAGCGCTGCACTAATTGATCATCATTGATTTGCCGTAATTTACTCATTGTTTAATCGCCTGCTTTGAATCAATCGCTGACTAGATGGCCAGCGTTGACCGGTAAACCCAACATATTCAAAACTCAGTTTGGTATGTTCTCTTAGCCCCTTAACCACCTGTTCCAAATAGGTTAACTGGTATTGCTGAATACTGTGCAAAGGCTGAGACTTCAACCGTTGACCACGGTGCTGATAGTTAAGAAAGAAATTATACGTTTTATCATACGGATCATCCGTGATTTGAACTTGATAGCGAACTTGCGGCAATCGTCTAAAACCAGCATCCAAACGTTCCGTAATTAATTTTAAGTCCTTATTCATAAGCATTCCCTCCGTTATGGCCGCCGACCAATAACGCTCTATCAATAGCGGTACCACCTTTTTGTAAACTGTTAGCGTACACTAACCGGGTAAAACCAAACCGATCACGAATTGTGTCAACCACATGGTCAGCTTTAACACGCTTAAGTTGCGTCTTAGCCGGTTCAAAAAAGTTCAGCTGTAAACCGGTTGAAGGACACAGTCTAGACGTATAAACCGCTACGTTTCGAATGGCTTGTCCCTCCCAGTTGTGTCTAAATAAACTTAGAATGGCAGCCGTAATCTCTGCGTTCTGATCAGTTGGCGCAATGCGCATCTCCTGATGAAAACCGCTACGGCCATCAGTTTCACTGGCTGCGTAAGAAAAACCGATACCCAGTGACACGCAGCCTGCCTGTTTATGGTGATGACGTAGACGAGAAGCTACTTGTTCGCCGACTTCTTTAATCACCGTTTCAATCTCCGCTTGCTTCACGTAGTCTCTGGGCAACACTTGGGAGTTCCCCAAACTGGCATTTTTAGGCCCGCGGCGCTTGTTTAACTGTGACCGATCAATCCCCCACGCCATGGCAAACAGTTGCTGACCCATCAACCCCATTTCACCGTTCAACTGATACGGATCCACGTGGGCCAACTGATACATATTATGGATTCCCAGACGGTTTAAATGAGCTGCGGTTCGCTTCGCAATCCCCCAAATGGCCGTTAAACTATCAACCGACCAAATCGTTTGCGGTACGGTTGAGTAATGAATCTCACCAATCAGATCTGCATCATGCTTGGCATAAAGATCCAACGCTAACTTAGCTTGGAGAGGATTATCACCAATCCCAACGGTGGTGTATAACCCTAATTCTCGTCGCACCGTTTTTTGAATTCGAACGGCAACTTCTCTTGGTGTCTTCCCAAATAATCGCCAAGAATGGGTTAAATCCAAAATCGATTCGTCAATCGAATATGGCATTAAATCTTCGTTGGCAACAAACCGGCGAAAAATATCGTTGATCTGTAGATTGCGTTTAATATATAAATTCATCCGTGGGGGCACCACCACTAATTGCGGGTCCTGCGGTACTTCCCGGGCCCGGGAAACGTTCGCTTGTAAATGATAGCGTTTCTTAGCTTCCGGTGACGTGGCTAAAACCAGACCACCGTTCGTATTCTCAGCTTCACTCATCACTACAAGGCTAATCTTTAGTGGATTCCACCCTCGTGCAACAGCTTCGACGCTGGCGTAAAACGACTTATTATCGATTAAAAAGAAGACCCCGTGAGGTTCATTTTGGTAATTCATCACGCTCACCTCGAACATATGTTTGCATACATTATACAAACATATGTTCTTATTTGGCAAGCATTATTTCTAAATTTCTGAAGTCCTCATAGTTTCGTACTATAATATAGACATCAAATTAACATTGGAGGATGATTTTATGCCAGATCCAGATAATGAGCCTTTCACGAAAGATGCCCACGTCACTTTTCCAAGTGGGACTTTAACATTGACTGAGCTTCAGCAAATTTTTAAAACGCTCCCCTTTGAGTTGGACTTGGTGGATGCTAACGACCGCTTTAGTTGGTATTCAGATCAGCCGAATCGCAACCACGGCCGCTCTCAAGACCAGATTGGCAAAACGCTGGCAGAAATTCATCCTGCCAAAATTCTGCCGGCCATCAAATCACTTATCGAAAGTTTTAAAGCGGGTAAACAGGATTCCGTGAACATCCCCAGCACACAAAACGGCCACAAAATTTTGACCACTTACTATGCGTTACGTGATGACGCCGGTGCCTACTTAGGGACTTTGGAATGCACCGCAAACGTTGACCAAGTGATCAGTATGTTTGAAAACGGCGCGTTTGATGCGATTTCCGGTGCGTCATCTCAGCCGGGTAAAAACAGTAACACCGCCGATGCTGCAACAGGTTCATCGGCAAAACCAAAGATGCCAGAAAATTTAGATACCACAACTGGCGCATCACAAAAGTAAACAACAAGTAACGACGCTGCTCCGAAAATGAGAGTAGCGTCGTTTTACATTTTCAATAAACTGTGTAAAATTTTAAAAATCGTCCTTGTGAAAGTTGTGCAAATAAATCATCTTAAATTGATTAAAATACCGCCATAAAGCCATTTAAAACTGCTTTTGCACACTAAACACCGAGTGCTAAAGGGGACAATTGTCCGAAAAAAGTTTATAATGTAAAGTATAAGTCTGAAAATGAAAGCGGAGGTCACTATGGATAAACAAAATAAAATTGACATCCTAACGCACTTGGTGCAAATTGATTCGGCTAATGATCACGAAAAAATGATTGCGGATTACTTAGAAAAGTTACTTACGGATCACGGCATCACAGTTAAACAAGTTGAAACGTCTCCTGGGCGCAACAACCTGATTGCTGAGCTTGGCGAACCAGACGCAACGCCTGTTTTCGCGCTTGCTGGTCACATGGATACTGTCAGTTTCGGTAATGTGGACGATTGGGCACATGGCCCATTGTCAGCTGAAGTCCACGGTGACCGCCTTTATGGTCGTGGCAGTGCAGACATGAAAGGCAGTCTGGCTGCTATGGTTATCGCCATGATTGATTTAGCGGACAGCAAAGTTAAAATTCCTGGTCGCATCCGTTTACTAGCCACAGTCGGTGAAGAATACGGTGCCGCTGGTTCTAGACAATTAACCGAACAGGGTGAAGTCGATGACGTAGATGGCATGATCATCGGTGAACCAACTAGTGGCGATGTGGTTTACGCCCACAACGGTTCATTGAATTACACCGTAACTTCCGAAGGGACACCCGTTCACAGTTCCATGCCAGAACAAGGTGTCAACGCCTTGACTAACTTGGTGAAGTTTGTGAACGCTGAAGCCGATCTTTTCGCTGACGTGAAGCCAAGCAAGGAAGTCGGCCCACTGGTTCACAGTATCACCGTCTTCAATAGTGGCGACCAAGTCAACACGATTCCAGGTCACGCCGAACTGCAAGGAAACATCCGTGCCACACCTGAATTTGGTAACGGTGCTGTGATCAAGCGGTTGAATATGATCTGTCGTGGCCTGAGTTCAGCTGCCGATACTGATTTATCCTTCAACGTGGATATGTCCTTTGATCCAGTGGTCACCGATAAAGAAGACCCACTGGTTCAGTTGGCACAATCAGAATCAAGTAAAGCCTTGAAACATGACACTGAATTTAAAGTCATCCATGGTGCCACCGATGCCTCAGAGTATCGTAAAGCCGAAAACCAGTTCCCAATCGTCGTTATGGGTGCCGGTGACTGGGAGAATGCTCATAAGATGAACGAATACGTTGAATTGAGCCAATTCTTGGTGATGGATGACGTTTATAAAGAAGTTGCTTTGAAGTATTTGAAGAGTTTGGGTAAAAAATAAAACTCGGGATTTGGATGTGGTTCTGAGCGTTAAGGTTAGATAGCCGAAACGCCTGCTTCCACGCTCTAACTCCACAACACTGATTCCGGCCATATAAGGCACAAAAGGGGTTCCCCAAGTACAGGGAACCTCTTTTTGTGCCTTATATTCTGGAATCAACCCGTGTTGTTTCACGCTCTCTAAAACTCATGCTCACTCTTCCCACCATTGATGATTGCCAAAGTATCATCCAGCGACTGCATCACCATGTTCTTGACAGCATGGTCAGTGAAGAACGCCACGTGCGGTGTGAGTAACACATTCGTCATTTTCTTCAACTGATTATAGTGATCAACCGGTGTTGTCCCATCAAACTTCTTGTTGAAGACCTTGGTTTCATCCTCAACCACGTCCAGCGCCGCGCCAGCAATCTGCTGGTTGTTCAGCGCACTGATCAACGCCTGGGTATCCACTACTGGGCCACGGGAGTCGTTGATGAAGAAGGCGGTTGGCTTCATTTGTGCAAAGGCCTTGTCGTTGATCAAATGGAAATTATCGTCGCCACCCCAAACGTGCACGGAAATAATGTCGGCCCGTTTGTACAGTTCTTCCTTGCTGACATAGGTCATAACCCCACGTAAATCTTCACGCGGTGCACGCAAATCATTGCCAATCACCGTTGCACCAAGGGCGTGGAAAATTCGTGCTAACGTGCCACCGATCCGGCCAACACCCACGATGCCGACTGTCAGCTCAGTTAGTTCCTGTGACCGTAATCCAAGCACAACATAATTATTGTCACTGAGTCGGTCGTTAAATTGTGGGATGTGGCGAATGAGTTGCATTGCCTGAGTGAGTGCCATTTCAGCCACCGCTTCTGGTGAATAGGACGGCACGTTGGTTACCCGTAAATGATTTTCCTTAGCCCACTTCAAATTGACGGTGTCGATACCAGCCGAACGTGCTGACATTTGAACAATGCCATAACTGGCTAATTTTTTATAGAAGTCTGGTTTTTGAGTCACTACGGTTCGTTGCTTAAAATCAATTCCGTCGTAACCCTTGGCCATCTCAACCGTATCATCGTGCAATTCTTTATCAGTACTATCAACTTGCACACCATGTTCTTCTGCCCATTGATCAACAAATGGCTGTTCATCAATCCGTACGTTGTAAGCTAAAATCTTTGTCATTATGTGTCATTCTGCTACTGATAACTTATAAAAAGTTATAGATTATTCTTGCTTCTACCTATCCTGCCTCGCACGAAGCTCGCTAATACAGTTGGTATGATAGTCCACAAGCGTTAATTCCCGGCTAGCCACCGGTACATGCTTTGAAGCCTGTTTTAGTAGGCTAATTCAAAGTGTTCAGTATCCCTGATATTCAGGGCCGCATTAATATCACGGTCTTCAGTATAATGACAATTCTGGCATTCATACATCCGATCTGTTAGTTTCAAATCAACTTTTTTATGGCCACACCGATGGCATAACTTAGAAGTTGGTTCAAACCGACCAGTTAAATGCACCGGAATGCTTAATTGCTGACATTTAGCAATCAGTTTAACCCGAAAGTTGTAGAATCCTTGGTAACTAACCGATTTTGCTAAATGCCGATTCTTCATCATACCTGAAACATTCAAGTCTTCTAAGGCTATCCACCATGGTTTGGTTCTCACCACAGCAGCGATAATCTTGTTTTGATAATCCGACTGAATGTTGGTTAACCGTTGATATAAGCGTTGCACTTTCCGCTGAGTTTTGGCTAGATTAAAATCAGTAGCAGATTTCCCTTCTTTCTGTCTTCTAGCTTTCAGTGCAAGATACTGACGGGACATTTTTCTTTGCAGGCGTCTAAGGCGTTTTCTGATACGCCTTACCCGACTGCTTTTATTCTGATTAGGATACCAAGTGCCATCATTTAGAATGGCAAATTCCTTTAAGCCAAGGTCGATGCCAATGGGCTCACCGGTCAGTTCTAACTTTGGTAATTCAGCCTGTTCCACTAAACAGGTCAGGTAATATCGACCAGCCCTAAATTTAATTCGGCCTTGTTTGATAACAAAGTGTTCTGAGTCTGTCGGAATATAGCCAAATTCTTTGAAGCGCACCCAGCCGAGCTTCGGTAGCTTGATTCGGTGACGCTGACAGGCAATGATTTGCGTCTTACTGTTCTTAACAAAGTAGTAACTGCCTTGACCGCGCTTAAACGAGCGCCAGTGTGGGAACCCAC
>Ga0214925_100117_pt1 | contig 75783 bp, 61 predicted proteins | sample Stichaenrichment_FD_168299 | JGI IMG/M metagenome (GOLD analysis project Ga0214925, IMG submission 168299) | Xylose enriched microbial communities from anaerobic bioreactor in Madison, Wisconsin, United States - 63SRT | ecosystem: Engineered > Bioreactor > Anaerobic > Unclassified | place: USA... | reverse complement strand
TGATAGGGTCCCTGTCAAGTGCACCGATGAAAAACAAAAATCTCAGAAGTTCTATTTAGACGTTTTATGCGGCTTGATTCCGAAGTTCCTTCGGAGTCAGGCCGTTATTTTTTACAGTTCTTCGTTTTGTCGCAAAGTAAGTCAAACCTGCTTGGATGTATTCTGCTAACTCTTCTAAGGTTTCAAAATGCTCTGGACATTGGTCCAGCCACTCGGTCTTAAACTGCGCCCAAAATGATTCCATCACCGCATTATCGCTTGGTGTCCCAGGTCTGGACATACTTTGTCCGGTTGATTTGTCGCGTAGGTAATTTCTAAATTCCTTTGAGGTATAGGCGGAGCCTCGGTCTGAATGAACTAAGGGCTTGGCATCTGGAAAGCTTGCATAAGCCTGGTTAAATGCTTCCTTGGCAGCTACTGTCGTTTGCGTCTTACTCAACGAACTGCCTAAGATTTCATGGCTATATAGGTCAATAACACCACACAGCCAAATACTCATTTCATCGTGCTTGCCATAGGTCACAAAAGTTGAATCAGTTGCCCATACTTCATTGATACCCTTGCGTTCAAAATCACCGTCTAAGGTGTTTTCCGCAATATAATCCGCTTGAGTTTTATGATAGCCAGGTCGTTTCTTACGAATAACTGATATCATACCTGATTGACGCATCAATCTATAGATTCGCTTGTGATTTACCTTAGGCAGTCCTTGGCATTCCAACCATACATTGATAGCCGCTGTCATACTTTTGGTACCACGGGTCCGGTTACTTTGCTCAAATTCAACTTTAATTTGCGATAAAATCAATTCATTGAGTTTTGCAGGATCTGGATTTGTGGCACGACCGCCACTACACCAGTAAAAGTAGGCACGTCTGCTGACACCGGCTGCTTGAATGATTCGGTTGAGTGAAATTTGTTTAGGGTTCTTAATCTCTTCAAATGCCAGCTTTGACTCTGTCACCAATTCGTCACTAAGTTCTTGAATGGCCTGATAAATATCTTCCTGTCTGGCTTTTGCTAATGGCGATCTCTCCTTTCGATTTCTCGTACTTTTTTTGCCAAAGCTTCCCGAATCTCATCATCTTCAAGCTTTGCTTTAAGCAGCCTATTTTCGATTTTGAGACGTTGAACTTCTGTTAATTCTTTTTCAGGAACCTTGCGTCCTCGTCTGTCTTTTAGACCGTCAGGGCCATTCTCTCGATATTTTTTCAGCCAACTATAGACTTGTTGGTAGGAGGCCTTAAATTTACGGACTGCGCCTAGATAGTCTGAATTGTGTTTCAATAACCATTCAACGATGTTAATTTTTTCTTCGAACTTAAAGGATCTTGCTTTTTGGGAGTTCTTTCCAGTCATTAGGGCACCTCTCTGGCCTGTTGCTTTGAGTTTGTTTCCCTCATTATACTGGAAAATCCAATCGGACAAGGTCTGTGAGCTCTTTATGCCATACTTTAAGGCACAAGCCCTGACACTGATATCATGTTCAAAGTAATACGTAACGACTTCAATCTTAAACTCTGCAGAGTAATGTTTGTTCTTATGACTGGACCGTAAGGCTTCTTCACCGCCTGCTAAATAAGTCTTTCGCCAAAAACCAACTGTTCCTTTATATAAATCAAGTTCTTGAGAAACTGATAGAATAGTCCGCCCTTTTTCAATCTCAGCTATTGCCCACAACATTGTCTCCAGATCATATTTCCTTTTCCTAGGCATTAAAAATCCCTCCAGATCACACCTGAGAATTTTTTGTTTTTCTCTGGTGCTCTCTAGAGGGATAGTATCCTTCGTATCTCCGGGTGCCTTTTAAGCTTAGTCTATCAGATTGGAGATCAAGGCCAACTTTTAACTCATGCTCTTTTTGCAACGCTTGTTTCACAGACAGGCAACTTGAAACCTAATCCAAAAAGCCAAAATAGTTTTTAGCATTGTTATATGAGATGTCCTGAACAATTTTACCCAACTTCTCAATATTATCAGGTACACGACCCTGCTCCGCCAGCTTGCCGTAGAAATTGCATAGTACCCGTCTGAAGTACTCATGGCGCGGATAAGACAGGAAGCTTCTTGAATCCGTCAGCATACCGACAAAGTGTGGCAGCAGGCTTTCCTGGGCGAAGATTCTTAACTGATCATCCATCCCTTCAGCAGTGTCGTTGAACCACCATCCGGCACCCAGTTGAAGTTTCTGAACGGTCCCACCTTGGAAACAGCCCATCATGGTTGCCAATTGCATCCAGTCATTACTGTTCAATGAATAGAAGATCGTCTTGGGAACCTGATTTGTATCCTGCATTTTAGTATAAAGCTTCGTTATGTGAGCCACAATATCCGCTTGGGTACCTACCGCATCATAACCGGTATCGGGACCGATTTTGTCAAACATTGGTCGATTCAGGTCCCGACTGGAATTGATATGAAATTGCATGGTCCAATTAAATTCGGTATTTAAAGCCATCAGGTTTTCCAATAACATTGTCAGGTACTTGTCAATTTCGGTTTGACTAAGTGAGTCATTGGCAACCCCTTTTCGGACAATCGCATTCAGCTCATCTTCACTGGCCTCATTAAAATGATAAGTCAGCAATGAATGATCCGAAAGCCGGCCACCCATATCATTGAAAAATTCAAACCGTTGATGAAGAGCCTTGATAATATCCGCAAAGCTATTAATATCAACATTTGAAACATCACTCAAGGTCTTCAAGTACTCGCCGAAGCCATCCCGATCAATTTGAATGAGTTTATCAGGTCTCATTGCAGGCAATGTCTTGAAACCGCTTTGGGCCTCTTCTTTCTTGAGCAGTTTATGATATTTCAAGTCCGAAGCCGGATCATCCGTTGTGCAGACAACCTGTACATTTGAGTTCTTAATCAGATTTCGCGGCTTAAAGGCATCAGTTTGAAGTAATTGATTTGTCTTGTCCCAAATTTTTGGAGCGAATTCCTGGGTAAATTCTTCATCAATATGGAAGAAGCGGCGTAATTCCAAGTGAGTCCATTCGTACAATGGATTACCATATGAATTTTCAATGGTTTTAGCCCATTCAACGAACTTCTTATATTCATCGCCATCACCCGTAATATAGCTTTCATCAACACCGTTTGCCCGCATTAAACGCCATTTGTAATGATCGCCATAGGTGCCCTCGTTAAGCCAAATCCGCGTGATATTGGGATAATTTTTATTTTCATAAATTTCTTCTGGATTCAAATGACAATGAAAATCAATGATTGGCATTTTAGACGCATAATCATGAAATAAGGTTTTGGCAGTCTCGTTACCCAGTAAGAAATCGTTGTCTAGTAAACTCATAGCCGATTTGAACCTCCCTTAATTTTTAGCAGTTTCCTGAAGTTCTTGAATCGTTTCTTTCGAAATATCGGTCTTTGGCTCATTCTTCTCTTGAGCTTCCTGCTTTGTCTTAACAATTCCTTGAAGCAAGTCCAGATGTTCGGCAATATGAATGTTCAAATACTTGTCATAAAGTGCTTGGTTCTTGAGTAAAATATTCCAAAGTTTGTCACGATAAACATAATGGTAATTATGTTTCAGATTCATGATCGACCCATACATTGTGTGCAAAACCTGACGTGCATCATCATTGTCCAACAAGTCCATCACATTTTCTGTCGTGATACTTTCCGGCTTCGGAGCAGTGCCATCGGTTTGGGCATTGAACACATAGAAAGCTTTAACATCATCAAGGTTCTCGTATGAGAATTTGTATAATTCCAACATGAATTTAGGATCTTTGTGGGCAATGACTCTCAATGCCTCCAGCCAGTTAGTCCCGGCGGTCTTCACATGCCAACCGTGCTGCTTGGAAACGCGGCCAATAATTTCGTAAACCGATAATTTATCAGAACCTGAGTGAATGCTCAGCTTGTAGCCAAAATGTTCGGCGATGGCTTCATGGATAACATATTCACGTTCGAAGCGCTTGGTATCACCAATGTAATCAATCGCCTTCTGGAATTCACCATAGAAACGAGGTGCCATTGTTGTCGGTGTAATACCGCGACGATGCAATTCATTAGCAAAGAAGAAGTGATTTGGATTTGTTGTTTGATAAGGCGTTTCATCCATCGAAATTTCAAAATCCAAGTTGTAAGGCACAACAAACTTCTTGTAAATACCTGCCGCAAACAGGATTGCGTCATAGAAAGTCAACACAGATTCTTCAACATCATGCTTCGTGAATTTAACCGAGCGGCCATTTCCCAAGTCAAACGTCTTGTTCAAATACGTATCATTGAAATAGCTGATTTGATCAGGATCAAGTGTGTTAAATCGTTTGTCCAACTCGTCATCTTTTAGATTAACAATGTCATTATTAATTTCTTCGGTGCAGTCAAGCGTAATCATTGAGCAGCCGATTTTGACGGCATAGTCAACTTCATATGGGGTCTTAACGTGATCGCCATCAGCACCCCAACCATAAGTAAAGCCCTCTTCAAAGACTGCCCACGATGCGGATTGAAAAACATCGGTATTGGTTCGATGCATTAAAACCAGTTCACGAATCGATTGTTGTGCCAAAACCGGCATAATACCGCGGCCTTTGAACAAACGCAAATGTGCATTTGATGCATTTCCCAATCGGTCACCCAAGCCAAATGTGTATTTGTAATTACGACGAGAAGTTGGTCGCATCCATTGGAAACGTTTTGCCAATGCATCATTATTCTTTTCGTTTAATTCACCAACTAATAATGTTGAGTCAACATCGGTCAATGAATCTTCAGCGTCAAAGTCACCGGCTGTCAAACGATTTTCGTAGACTACCAGACTCTTTTGAATGATACCTTCAGAATCAGTTTGATGGAGAATGAAGTAAACATTTCGACGATCAACCTGAATGGAAGGGGTATAAATGTCTTTGTTACTCAACTGATCGTAATTGCCATCAGCTGCCAAAATTTCTTTAACATCATCTAATAATTGATTTAAATTCATCATTAATTCCTCCATATTTTAATACTGTTTTAAAAAGCTCAAATCCTATTTATCACCAATCTTGCCGCCTTCCCAACGACCATGATCCAAGTCATTGGCAATCTTGCCAAAACGCTCACCATCCAGTTTATACAAGAAACCGATAACAACCGCGGCCAAGACCAGGCAAACGCCGGGATATAAAGTCATGGCGGCTTTGATTCCCCGAAGAGCACCGGCAGTTTGATGGGCATTTGCAACATAGCCGGTCAATGCAAGTACCCCCGCAGAAACTAACGCGGCAATTGATTGGGCAATCTTTCTGGAAAAGTTGAATGCCGCATACGTGATACCTTCTTTACGAACACCGGAACGCCATTCACCATAGTCAATAGCGTTTGAAACCATCGCCCACGTAATCCCGTTTGGAATCGCCAATGCTGTGTATCCGACTGTCACCAGAATGACAAAAACAACAACGTGATCGGGAAGAACAAAGTTCAAAAGGTTAGCCGCTGCGCCAATCGCGAAGCTCCACATTGCGGTCCTTTTTTGACCAAAATGTTTTGTGAGTGTTGGAATCATAAAGACCCCGGCAATTGAACATCCCATCATAATAGCGTTAATAACGGGCTGAAGCGCAATATTACCTAAATTATATTCTGCGTAAAAGACCATCATTTGATTATTGGTATTCATGGCAGAAATTGTAAATAATGTCATCAAAATCAAGGCACCCAGGGGCCCGTTTTTAAAGATGACTTTAAAGTAATCTTTGAAGCCTTCCTTTTGAGCCGTCTTACTTCTGTTCACGTGAACATTTTCTTTAGTACCTAAATAGCAAATGCCAAACATTAAAACCCCAATTGCAGCAAAGATTGCAGCTGACCAGAAATAGCCAAGCCGTTGATTGCTTCCGCCAATCATGACAGTTAACGGAATAAACGCAACCCCAGCTATGAACTGTGCGCCAACCGACCCGATTTGACGAGTGGTTGCCATAAAACTGCGGTCCTGTGTATTCCGTGACATGACGGATGCCAGTGAACCATAAGGATCATTGGTAAAGGAATATACCAGCCCCCAAATCATATATGCCGCATACGCATATATGATTTTTTGATTCATTGACAACCCATCAGGCATGGTAAAGGTTACAACAGTCAAAACACCGAGAATAATTGCTGAAACCATCATAAACGGTCGGAACTTACCCCGTTTACCAATCTTCTTACGATTATCAACGACCGAGCCGGCAATCGGATCCATAAAAGCATCAAAGATCTTGGTAAACGCGAAGATTCCCGCTACCACACCGGCACCGATACCAACACCATCAATCCAAAACTTGGTTAAGTAGGATTGACCAAGGTCAAACATAAAGCCATTTCCAAAATCACCGAAACCATAAGCTATTTTTTGGTGCGTTGGGATTCGCTTTGATGAATCGTTCATTAACTCATCATCGTGATTCTTTGTCTTGCCATCGTTAACGACAGCTTTTGCATCAGTGGTTTCCATGATACACCTCCATATTAGACAAACATTTTAACGGTAACATTTTTATAACGAGGCCTTCGTTCGTTAGCAGGCTAAACGACTCATTTCGTTGTCCTTGTTAACGCTTACAACTATACCATATAAAAATGCACACGTTAACACTTTTTTGTAATTTATTTAAATTCACAAGCAATCAATCGTCTTCTTGCACGTCTGTCAGCGTTCTTAACATCAAAAAATGATGTATGTGAACCATCCGCCCAAAGACTTATAGCTTAGCTTGTTATCTAACTAAACCACCTTGTTCAAAACAGGTCAGACATAGACGATCAGGTTCGAATAAATCGTGTTAGATAGCGTTTTTATCGAATTTTCACGTTTGCATATCGATCTAAATGTTGTAAAATGAATGTTGAGAGAGACTGATTGGTTCATTTATTAATCACTATTGACCGTACCTAAGGAGGTATTTATTTATGCAATACTCAGCTTTTAAGGAATCTTTATCATCAGACGACGCTTTTGAAAGCTTTCTCAAGCATTTCTTTTCCGATCACAAACAACTGGAGGGTTCTTATGAAACCCGCGAATATTTTGAAAGCTACCGTGTTCGCTTGAACAGACATAATAAGTTGGCTTTAACGACAACCACCTGCCTCAATATTGCTGCCGCTGCTATTCCCTTAAGACAAACGGAAAACATTTCCTTTTCCGACTTTCGCCGATTAGTCATGAATAAGAAGTTCGCTGATATTAACGCAACCCTTGCGGAAGTGTTTGAAGCATCATTAAACCGATAAGCATCTTTATTGATATATCATTAAAAGCAGGTGACCGAAATCAATTTCGATTTCAGTCACCTGCTTTTATTACGCCAAATGCAATACCATTCAATTTGCATAATCTTTTTCGATAACAGCCTAATCGTTCCTGATTAATGTCCGTTAAGCATTGATTCGAACCACGCCAGCCTTATTTATCGTTAGTAAATTCCCGTTGATAATCCGCAATATCCTTATACTCAGTTGAGAAATCACGGCTTAGGCGAATATAAATCGGAATCAATTTACGATAACGTTCAAATGTTTCTTCATTTGGCTGATAACGATGCTCTTTGCCAAGGTACTTTTTAATATCGGCTAAATCATCTTCCATGCCCAACGCCATTTTAGCTAGGAACATGGCTGCCAGGCTGCCGCTTTCATACGATTCCGGAATCGTAATGTCATTTTCAAAAATATCGGCCATCATTTGGGTCCAAAGCTTTGAACGGGCAAACCCTCCGGCAGCCAAAACAGCTTTGGGTTCTCCAGAAACTTCTTTCAACGCCAACGAAACAGAATAGAGATTATACATAATGCCTTCCATCACGGCTCGAATCATATGGGCCCGGGTATGTTTCCGATTAAGGCCGAAGAACGATCCGCGGGCGTTGGCATCCCACAGTGGTGCCCGTTCACCACCTAGATAGGGATGAAAGATCAATCCATCCGCCCCGGCAGGAACGGTCGCCGCAATTTTCGAAAGCATATCATAGGAATCGATATCCAGGAGCTTTGCGGCTTCCTGCTCGGCGCCGAATAGGGAATCATGTGCCCAGTTTAAAATGATACCGCCATTATTAATTGGGCCACCGACCAAATACTTCCCTTTCATAATTGGGTAACAATAAAGCCTTGCTTTTGGGTCAATTCGAGGTTGGTCAACAAACGTCCGCACGGCAGCCGAGGTTCCGATGTTGATCGCAAGGACACCGGTATCAATAGCGCCGACCCCGATCGTTGATAATGCGCCGTCCGTCGCGCCCATGACAAAGTAAACATCGTCATCAATGCCCATTACTTTAGCATATTCAGAATGAATCCCGCGAAATTTATTCGTAATATTAACTAATTCAGGCAACTGACTCTTCTTAACGCCGGTTTCTTTCAGTGCCACGTCGTCCCACTGGGCTGTTTTCATGTTCAAAAGTCCGGTGGCAGCAGCCATCGATACCTCTTCCTTTAAAGTGCCGGTATAACGCCAGATAATATATTCTTTAATGCCTACCCAGTAAGCTGCTTTTTTATAAAGATCCGGTTTTTCATTTTTAAGCCAAAGTAATTTGTAAAATGGCCCCATCGGGTGTATTGGCAACCCGGTCCGCTTATAGATCTCCATACCGCGACCATTTTGTTTATATTCAGCAGCGTATCTTTCGGCACGGTTATCTGCCCATGTCATTGTTCGCATTAACGGCTTATAGTTCTCATCCAATGCAATCAGACTATGTTGTTGAGCCGACCACGAAATAGCGACAACCTTGCCATCGGTAAGCTGAGATTGTGACACAACTTCCTGAATAGCGGACAGCGTTGCGTTAAAAATTTCATCCGGATCTTCCTCTGCCATATCCGGTGTATCTTGATAAAGTGTGTATCCCTTATTTGCTTTTGCGTAGATTCTGCCATCGGTATCGTAAAGCAATGCTTTCGTACTGGTGGTTCCCACGTCAATTCCAATAATATAATCCATAATTAAAATCTCCGTTCTCACGATAACTAATATACCAGTAGCTTAAATCAAATATATCAGTTTGTCAATAGCGCTTTCATTACCGTCTGTATGCGGAAATAATCCGATTGGATCTCACATATTCTCCCATTATTTATTTGTCTGGGAAGAGCCGGTTCGTGGCAACTTCTCTACAAAAAAAGATTGCATGATCTGGGTTAACTTCAGGCCATGCAATCTTCTCAAAACAAGGATTAGTCGTCTAACGTATGGGTCAATTCTCGAACCGGTCGTTTGCCGGCAACGATGTCTTTAACATCTCCAACACACTTTTCACCCATTCCATGCAGACATTCATATGTGTATGCTGAAGTATGTGGGGTCAAAAGAATGCGATCATTCTTTAAGAATGGATGGTCTTCCTTTACCGGTTCAACTTCCATTGCGTCCGCAGCATAGCCCGACAGTTGACCACTTTCAATCGCATCACTAATTGCTTTTTCTTCAATCAACGCACCGCGGCCGTTATTACAGATATAAGCACCCTTCTTAAGGTTCTTGATTGTTTCAGCGTTAAGCAAGTGGTAGCTGTTATCATCCAAAGAAGCATTCAATGAAATATAATCACATCGCTTTAATAGTGTTTCCAAGTCAACGCGTTCTACGTTATTGTTGGTTAGCCATTCACTGGTAACATGTGGATCCGGATCATTAACCAACACCGGACCGCCGAAAATACTGAAAAGTTCGGCTACTCGACTGCCAATATTGCCACAACCGATAACACCAAACGTTTTACCACTGAATTCATTTCCCATAAATTGGGCACGGTCCTGATAACGGCCGGCACGTTCACGTTCTGATGAAGGGACAACTTGGCGAACCAATGCCATCAAGTTTGCCAGTTCATTTTCGGCAACCGAATTTCGTTCAACTAATTGTGGCACGATTGTGACCTGAGTCCCGTGTTTCTTGGCTTCTTTAACGTCAACATTGTTAAAACCAATTCCGTGACGGGAAATTAATAAGGTTTCATCTTTGTTATCAAAGAAATCTTTATTAAAGAATGGTGTCACACTTGCAATAATAACGTTATAACCATGAAGCTTTTCAGCTAATGACTTTCCGTCAATATCGGTTGGCAGCATGAAACGTTTCACATTTCCAATCTTTTCAAGTTCCTGCCAATGCTCTTTAAATACTTGTCCAAAACTGCTTGAGTTAACAACCGCGATGTTATATTCCATCTCAAGTTCTCCTTTGAAAATTTATTATTTGCTTACACTGATATACTAGTTCTTTATGATTAGGATGTCAAAATCTTTTTAAAGTCTTCAAGAAGCCTACTTTAAGTCCACCTTGACGCTATAACTGGACGTTAAACCGGCACTGGTATGATGGTTTCCTTCTTTTTCGCCAAGTTCAACCAAATCACCGTAGACATCCGGTAATCCGTTAAAGGGTTCAATACACAGAAATGGTGCGTTTGCCCCCTCTTTGGTCCAGAGTGTGACATGCTCAAAATCCGACACGTCAACCGTTACAGAATGTGATGTGTCAGTTTCCGAATAAAGTTTAACAGACTTGATGCCCGTGCTCTTAATAATCAAAAGTCCCTTTTCAAACATCTGGTGGTCAAGTTTCACAACACCGTTTGCATAGTTGGGTAATACCTCTATGTTCCCGGAACGATATGGATTCGGCTTTTTGACAATTTCATAAGTCTCCAGCTGATGATTGACAGGCTGAATAGCTAAACGATAATCATCAAATGCCCCTTCTCCGTTAATGGGAACATTGAATGCAGGATGGTACCCCAGTGAGTATGACAAGTCTTCAACACCGTCATTCTTAACATTAAAATGAACAGCCAATCCCGTTTCACTGAGACTAAAAGTTACCCGAAGCTTGAAAACGAATGGATAATAGGCCTTTGTGGCTTCATTTGCAACCAATAATAACGAAACCTGGTCAGTCGTTTTATCAACGACTTCAAAATCCGCGTCCCCGGCAAAACCATGTTGAGGCATCTCGTATTTTTGGCCGGCAACCAAATAAGCATCATCATTTGAACGTCCAATTGCAGGAAAGAGAATCGGGGCGTGTTTGGGCCATAAATCGTTATTCCAGATATAATCAAAACTCTCTGATCGATTAATCAAATGCGTCAATTGTGCACCATGCTCATTGATATCGGCAGTAAAATAGTCATTCTTAATCGTCTGCATACTCTCAGCTCCTAGTCCTGATCAAAGAAGCCGAATTGATCGTGTGCATTGTTATAAGAAATGTCTTCAACAATTTTACCCAAATAATCTTCATCTTCAGGTACCTGCCCACGAGCTGCCCATTCACCGATCACGTTGCAAAGAACCCGTCGGAAATATTCATGACGTGGATAAGAAAGGAAGCTCCGCGAATCCGTCAGCATACCGACAAAGTTGGGCAGTAGGCTTTGTTCAGCCATAATGGTCAACTGGCGTTTCATCCCATCAAAGGTGTCATTAAACCACCAAGCTGCTCCTAACTGAAGCTTTTGAACACCATCCTGTTGAAAATCACCCATACCGGTAGCCAATTGCATCCAGTCATTAGGGTTCAATGAATAGAAAATAGCGCGCGGAATGTCATTTTTGGTCTGCATATTAATCAACAACTTCATGAATTCCTGTCCAAGATCAGCTTGGGTACCCATAGAATCAAAACCGCCATCCGGACCATATTGCTTAAACATTGGTTTGTTTGCATTTCGAGTAGCATTCATATGAAATTGCATTGTCCAGCCGAATTCTTTGTTAAGTTTCATCAGTGATTCAACCAGCATTGTTTGATACTGGTTAACTTCTTTATCCGTTAATGGTTGATTATCACGTGCCTTTTCAATAATGGCATCCATTTCGCCTTTGCTTGCCGGCACAAAATGAAAGAAGTTCAGCCCATGATCGGACAAACGTCCACCGAGGCTTCTGAAGTATTCGAAGCGTTGCTTGAGGGCAGCGACTAATGTATCGAATGATGTAATATCAACACCGGAAACCTCAGAAAGCTGTTTCAAATAATCGTTATAACTGTCGGCAGTCAAGTTAAAAGCCTTGTCTGGGCGCATAGCCGGTAAAACTTTAAAGCCATTTTGCGATTCTTCCTGCTTTAAAAGCTTGTGATATTTCAAATCCGATGCAGGATCATCCGTTGTGCAGACAACTTGAACATGAGAGTTTCTAATTAAGCTACGCGGCTTAAAATCATCCGATTTCAATATATCATTTGCTTTTTTCCAGATTGCCGGTGCACTCTTACGATTAAAGACATCGTCAATACCGAAGAAACGGCGGAGTTCCAAATGGGTCCATTCATACAATGGATTTCCGATTGCCTTTTCAATAGTACCGGCCCACGCCATAAATTTGTCATAATCCTCACCGTCTCCGGTTATGAGTCTTTCAGGAACACCGTTGGCCCGCATTAAACGCCATTTGTAATGATCACCGAATCCATTCTGATAAATCCAAATTTGAGTAATATTTTCATAATTTTTGTTTTCATAGATCTCTTTTGGATCCAAATGACAATGAAAATCAATGATCGGCATTTTAGATGCATGATCATGAAACAATTTTTTAGCCATTGGGGTCGTTAATAAAAAGTCATCATTTAATAAAGTCAAAATCCAAGTCTCCCTTATCTTCTAGTCGACGTTTTTTGCGTATTTTGCCAATGCTTCTGCCAATGTCTTACGAACGGCACCGGTACCACTGATTTGTGAGGCAAAGTAAGCTTCTACTTTTTCACCCAAACCAATGGCATACAGATCATGACCAAAGATGGACTTATTAGACAAAATATCCTTCAAATGTGCATGCACATCTGTCTTGTCGCCCAGTTTGATATCACTCACTTTTGGCTGCAACTCACTCAACAAAGGATCCGGACTTGGTGTAAAGGTCTTGCCTTGATCATCAACGGCCATCAAGTAACGGCACCAAGTAGCCAAAACCAATGGAATAAAGTTCAGATCAGCCGGTTGACGCTTAGGATCATCAATGTAATGTTGGATGGTCACCCCATAACGAACAGCCAACTTCTGTGACGTATCGGAAGCAATTCGTTGTGGCATATCCGGAATATATGGATTCGGCAAACGTTTGTTAACCAATTGGTCGATAAACTTCTTTGGGTTGATCACTTTTGGATCGGTAACAACCGGCAATCCCTCAACGTAGCCGATTTGCTTGATCAGGTTCAGCATGTCAGGATCACTGACCTCTTTAGCGATTGAGTTAAAGCCAAGTAAACTACCATTAACGGCCAAGGCAGTATGCAATGGGTTCAAGCAGGTCGTCACCTTCATTTCATCCGCATCATTCACCGTATCCCGATCAGTTAGAATAACACCGGCCTTGTCCAAAGCCGGACGGCCATTCGGAAAATCGTCTTCAACGACCAAATAATGCGTCTCCTCGGTATTGGTAAAAGCTGCAATATTGGTATGACCAGGCGTATGAAGAATTTGATAATCTTCAAAACCGTCCTTTTTCAATTGATCCGAAACCGTGTCAGAGGGATTTGGTGTGATCCGATCAATCATTGAAAGTGGAAAACTAATGGTTTGATCATCCTTTAAATAGTCGACAAATTCAGCCGGTACCAAACCATTCTTAGCCCAACCATCCGCAATAGTCAGCACACTCTTTTGAAGCCGTTCGCCATTTTGGGAGAAGTTATCGGTACTTAAAAGGGCCATTGGATATTTGCCAGCCTTAAAACGGGCAAACATCAAAGCCGTTAAGCTGGCCATGTTGTTTTTGGGTGCCTTGGGACCATTCTTGATATCATCCTGAATAGCCGGTAATAAATTGCCTTCGGTATCCCAAAGGTTATAACCCTTTTCGGTAATTGAGAAGGTTGCTAACTGTAAAGCCGGATTTTCAAAAATCTTGAATAATTTATCCCATTCTGCCTGATGATCGGCTGCAAAGAACAATGAGTCGGCAACCGAGGCAAAGAGTTCCTTCTCGAATTTGCCATCTTCGTGAGTGATCACTCGTAAAATTCGATCATTATATTGCTTATAAACACCTTCGACAACGTCTGGATCATGGGTTTCAGCAACCACCACCCCGGCATCCAAATCACCGGATTCAAGCAAACGATCAGCAATTGCCGCGTGAAAGGCCCTAAACAAGTTGCCGCCACCAAAGTGAACCCAGCGAGTGGCACCGGTCTTTTGAGTGATGTCGTAACTCGGGACCTTAATGCCGGCATCGGTAAATGCTTTTTTATCAGTTAAGTAATTGTCAGTAATTTTTACCATGAACAAATCCTCCTAAAATAGTCTCGGATCAGCGTTTTCAACAAAATATTTCGAAACTGATACACAAGTCTACTGAATCCGTTTTCAATATCATTATATTCTGATATATCAGATTGTCAATACCCTAGTTTTTACAATACTTTACGTTAACTTTTGAACAAGTTTATGCTACTATTAAACTCGTATGAAAAGGAGCAAAAACCTATGATGGATAACATGCGAAGCGATGCTTACAACGAAATTAAATATAGAATCATTCATTTTGACTACATCCCTGGACAAAAGATTTCCGAAAAGACAATTTCTTCGGAACTTGATCTTGGAAGAACGCCCGTCAGAGAGGCGATTATCCGAATTGAACGTGAGGGCCTTATTGAAGTGATACCTCAGAGCGGTACCTACATCACCCGAATTGATATGGCAGATGCCAAGGATGCCCGCTTTGTTCGAAACTGTATTGAACCCAGTATCATGGTGGATGCCGCCGTTAAAATGACCGATAATGCAAAGAATGTTCTAGAAGATAATTTAAGGGCACAAACCAAAACAGCCATGAACAATGAACCCGATAATTTTTTTGATCTGGATCAGGACTTTCATCATGAATTTTATAAAATTGTTCATAAAGATACCGTTTGGCAATGGTTGCAAATCAATAATACCCAACTTAATCGTTTCCGCAGATTACGGTTAAAAGAAAGCGAACTTAACTGGAGCACCCTGCTTGATCAGCATCAACGAATCTTCGATGCCGTGTTAAATCAAAATATCGATGACCTCACATTTTTGGTCACACAACATCTTCATTTGATGCTTCTGGAAAAACAAAAAGTCTTGAATGCTTATCCGGATTATTTTAAGAATTATGAAGAAACTTCAAAAAACTAAAGATACAGTAAAAGAGATGTCACTCATTTATGGGTAACATCTCTTTTTAAGCTTAAAAAGCATTTCTTATCGTTATTCTTTGATTAATTATTTGGTGTTGCAGTGACATTTGAATCCTTCTTTGTCGTCTCACCAGTTTTATCATCATCTTTAAGCATATGATATTTCTTTTCGAAATGGATCATACAGAATCCGGCAATACCGAATACCAGAACAATTCCAACAAATCCCCACATTGTCATTTTAATCGTTGTTGGCAATACAAGAAGTGGTGTCACCATGGCAAGTAGGCCACAAAGAAATCTTGAAACGCCATTAATAAACCCTTGAATGCTTGCCCGAATTTCTTCAGGGAATGATTCCTGTGTCCAAACCTTGTAAATTGCTTCTCCGGAAAGCATGCTACCAACACCCCAAATCAGCATAAATGCAACGATTAGGGCAATTGATTCACTACCAAAGACCGCTAATCCAGCCATTGCTACCAGTGCAAAGACAACCCCAATCGCAAACCATGTGTTTCGTTTGGCAGAACCTGCAATGGTTACATATAATCCCAAAATAAACAGTGCAGCAATGTGAAGTCCCAAGCCAATCCCAGTAGAAAGCGTCTGGGAAGCCCCTGCTTTAACGAACATAAATGTCGTAAACTGCCCAAATGTATTCGCTACGAAATTCCAGAAAATATAGTAAATAGAAATAGCAGCAAATAATTTCATGTAAACTTTACGTCGGGGACTCTTGAAAAGAACCTGTGTCATAGAAACCTTAACTTTTTCTTCCTGCTTACTTTCACGCTGAGCCAATCTTTCTGCAGCTTCTTTATGCAGTACTTTAATCCCTTTGGAAAGGGTACGCCAAACCCAAAGAATTAACGCAACGATGGCAAAGAATCCGAAAACAATTCGACCACCCGTGACACTCATCGTTGAAACAACGAAGGCAGCACCGGTTGAAACAAATTGACCGGCTTGCCAAAAGATCTGGGTTGATGCCACCATTTGTGAAGCCATTTCCTGGTTTGGTGCATCCCTTGAGATCACCGTTAATGAAACCGGCAAGTCTGTCCCTGAGGCGATACCACAGATAACCGTTCCGATCAGTAACATCCAGTAGCCGTTCGCAAAGACACAGACTCCGGCGCCAAGCGCATACAGAAAGTTAACCCAGTCAAAGATTCCAACAATACCGACTTTATCAGCAAAACGACTGCCGAAGATTGATCCAAATGCGATTGCAAACGTCAAAGCACCGGAAATAACGCCCACCTGACCATTAGTTAAGTGTAATCCAAGCTGCCAAACTGTAATTGTACTTGCCAATCCAACAATAATACCTGATCCAAGCATTGATCCCAACCCTGCAGCTATAGTTAGGTTCCAATAGCGCCCATATTTTTTCATAAGTTCTTCTCCTTTTTATTAAACGTGGAGCTGTTTTGACCTTAACAACTCATATGAAATTTGGTATTTTCCTGATGATAAAGTAACCCTATTTTCGGTAGACAGGTCACCACTCAGCTGATTCCCATCGATATCTTGGATCACAACGGTCTGGCTACCCTTTTCCAAATCAATAACAGCTTCTGTATTCATTGGGATATCAACGTTGATTTGAACATGTCGGTTTTCCCGTTTATATTTTGCTTTGATAATGCCCCGGGAAGATGGTGTAGTCACTCGAAGATAAGAAAGGTTTCCAGGACGGATTTTAATCCGAAATGTTTCAAAACCTGGTTTAATCGGATTAATACCCATAATCCCCTGAACAATGGTTAAACCGGGGGTGGCACCCCAAGGATGGGACAGTGTTAAATTCGGTTTATAAGCATTGCTCCATGCCTCAGGTGCAATCGTTGCATTTAATTGATCCAAAATAGCAGCAAATGTTTTCTTATCTTTTCGATTATCATCATTGGTTAACAATGTGATCGCGTCATTTGCATGTCCGGAATCAATTAATCCCTTCAACATAAAGTAAATAAAGTAAACACTCCCAATAAATTCACCATCGTTGGCAACAAATTTACTGATTTTATCTGCCATATTCTGGCCATCGTACACGCCATAACATAAAGCATAGGCGGAAGCATGATGAGATGTGTGTTTATTTACCGACAAATCCTTATTTAAAGAATCATAAAATCTACCGGTTTGTGGATCATATAGTTTGTCGATTAACTGCTGTTTAATCCGATTTGCACGTTGTTCGTAAAACCGGACATCGTTTGGATGATTGGTGACTTTGGCAATTTTGCTCATCATTCGATAAGTCCCAAAGTAGATGGCATTAAAGGGTGTATTATATTCTCCTTCTACAAAGCCATCCCGCTCGCGAATCGGCCAATCAATCAGGCCATCATTGGTTACTAAGCCAACCTGTTCGTCAAAGTTGTCAATGCCTTTACCGTTTCGCAGTGTTCCCATGAAATCATGCGCCGCACCGTCAAAACTATCGGCACCTTTCCCCCGGTTGAATTTAACTTTTAAATCATCGTAACGATCATGAAGCAACTCATCGTTTCCTGTATACAAATAATCCAGCCACGCCATTTCAACATTGAACAATTTATAATCTTCTGGCCAAGTCGGATTATCAATGAGGTAATCCAATGAATGTCTGCCTAATGAGTAATGAGATGAGACAACATAACTGGTGTTGCCGTTAACAAGCAAATCTCCTTCATACGGTCGACGCTCACGGGCTTGGGAATCAACGAAAACATCCTGATTAGTTGCCTTAATCGAATATTTGGATAACTCATATTCACGATTCAGCAGGTCATTATCACTTTCAAATGAACTTTCGGTTTCAGAAAACGCCTGTTCCATTGCCCAACCGTTAATATCATTAAGCTTTAAGTCCCCTTTAAAACCAACCAGCTCAATATATCGATAATTTTTCATCTGTAATGTTGTAAATGAATTCTCACCTTGAACCAGCGTCCAATTCTCAACATAATCAGGTCCACACGCCAAGTGGTGACGGACATGGCCATCATCTTTTAACTGTTCACCCATCAAAACGGTCACCCGTTGTAACAATTGACTGTCTAAATGAACGATTACGCCGCCAATAATTTCTTTTCCCAAATCAATCAGATAGTTTTGCGGTCCAAGTTTACTAATTTTTTTAGTTGGTTGATGAGAGTCAATTCGAAGTGTGTTTTCGCTTCTATATGGTACCAGTCGTTCGCTGGTATTTACCATGACATTTGGATTAACCCAGGCGTTATCCCAACCGTCATCCTGGAAATTGACGGTCGTCCAATTCTGGGGGTAGTATCGCATATCCACGTTCTCAGAAACCTGTCCGAAGTACAGGCTCCGCATTTTCACACCAAAGTCGCCAAAGGCACTACTGCCATCCAAAGCCTTCCAACTACTGTCAGTGACAATCACTCGTTTCTTTGTTCCATCCGTTCGATAAACATCAAGTTGACACCAAAATGCCTTCCTCATCGAACTGGCGGTTGCCAGAGAACTGATTACATTTTTACCATTTTTAATAAATTCGGTTACATCATACTTGTTATAATAAATGCCTGTTTGATCGGATCCGTCATAATCTGCCTGCGGGCGTGCAGATCCGACACCAACACTTCTGCCATTCATAAACAAATCAAAGCCCTGTGCAAAAAGAGGTTCGTTCCCTCTAGAGAAAGCGGTTATCACTGCAGTATCAATTTCAGCTGAATTCAATGTTATTTGGGGACTGCGAATAAAAGCAACGTTCCCTAATTTAGGCAGCTCCTGATCAACGGTTGACGTCTTCGATGACCATATTCCTTTTGGGCTTTCATTTAATTTATCATCACAAATAAATTTATTGGGTTCCGAAAAGTCACTGATGTTTCCATGATTATCTTTTATTCGAACCTGCCAATAATACAATTCTCCTGCCTGCAGCAAAGAAGACAATTGTGCCAACTTAACAGCTGTATTATTGGTAACTGCTACCCAACCACTGTTAAACAAATACGTTTGATTGGCTAATTCATGCAACCGTTTTGAAACGACAATTTGAAAGGCTGTTTGATAGCTGTTGGAAAGACGACTATGGTCCCACCAGCTAAAAACCGGTGACTGTTCAACGTTATATGCAAACGATAATAAATTGACGTTTAAATGTGTCGGCATTAGTAATTTTTGATCTGTATCAACCATTTATTTATTCCTTTCCAAATCATCTTCCGGCCAAACATCGTCATAAGATACCCCGGTCAATTCTTTCACCGTCTCAGCAACCTCTGGTTTAACATCTTTCTTTTGGCCGCCATTTCTCAAACGGACGATTTCCTGGAGAACAATTTGATGAGTACGTTTATCAAGTTTGAATGTCAAAGCCACCAGCAGTGCAATAAGCACCAAGCCACCGGTTCCAAATAACAAAATGTTTGCAATTGCATGCTGAGTAGCTAAAGATTGAGTAGCTGCATTTTTCGTAAAACCACTGCCATCAAGTACAAAGCCGACTGCAATTGTTGCTACTGCCACCGTTGATTTCCGAGTAAAACTCATCACTGCGGCAAAAATACCGGCTCGGCGACGCTTCGTCACAATTTCGTCTAAATCGGGAATAAACGGAAAAACATTCCAAGGCGTAAACTCCAAGGTTGCTCGGCCGATTTGATAAAACAATGACACGAAGAAGAGTAACAAGATCGTATGGGAAGTAATATGAAGTTGGAAAATCAAATAATATCCAACCAGCATTAACAGCATTAACCCATAGCCAACCTCATACAAAAACTTCGGCCCAAATTTAACCATGCCAAAACCTGCTACGATTGTGACCAATAAGCCGATCAGGGATAACGACAGCATGTTAGCCGCTACGGTTGCGGAAAGTCCCAGACAATAAATACAGAAATAAGCAAAGACCGTATTGAATGTATCCTTACCCGTGAAAGAAAACAGGTAGATCAGCAAATGCTTTCTAAAGCTCTTAATCCGTAACGTCGATCCATAGTCTTTAAGCAAACCCCAAATTCGTTGAAACACAGAACCATGATTAACAGAATCCTTTTCCAGTTCCTTTTTCATTTCTTCTGTAACCGGTTTTTCCCAAGTGACTGCGTAACAAACATAAACTCCGATGGCAAAAATAATAGCGAATAACGTACCGTTTACTAAGAAAGGCATCGGACTATGTTGTCCTAAAATAGCAAATAGTTGTCCGGGAATAAAGGTTGCAAGGAAGGTCGCACCTGCCGAAATGAACATTCTGGCCGAAGATAATTTTGTCCGCTGATTATAATCATCTGTCATTTCGTTTGGAAGTGTTTCATACGGAATCATCATGGCACTTGAGATAACCTCAAAGACCATGTACGTTGCAAAATAATACCAATAATTCATCCCGGCAATCCAAAGTGTAATGTACAGCAGCATCAGTGGCGACCCAATTAGCAGAAAGAAATGACGACGGCCAAATCGTTGCCCCAGCTTAGTTTTATAGAAGTTATCAGTTAGACTCCCCATCAATAAGCTACATATTGCATCAGCTACTCTGGCTGCACCAATAATTGAAGCCCCTTCAACAGCCGTAAGATTACAATACGATGTATAGAAGAACAGCATCCATGCCCCAATGATTGTCATTGAGCCACCACCAACAAAATCAACAATGCCATAGCCTATACCACGCCAAATGGTTATTTTACGTGGTGTATAAACTCTGTTTTGTTTCTGCATTTCTTTTATCTCCAATCTTTTATTTGATTATAAGGAAACATCAAATGATTCATAGCACCTCCAACTTGTTATCTGATATATCATTGCCTTTTAAGGATAACTTGTGAAATTAAAAAGGACAAGAAACCGTTTCCAACATTTTGCCTCTCCTTTACATATCCATAAGGAACGCCTACCGTGCCAGGGGTTACAATTAAATCGTATTTTAAGACTGTCAAAATAAAATATGTAGATTTGATACTATTGGTAAGTAAATATGAGCTTGATTTCACAAATATATTCAATTTTAGTAAAAAGTGGATTATTACTTTAATGTTTTACTTTAGTTTTCTCGTACTAAGTAAAACATTGTTATATCAACTGTCAAGCATGGCATTCTTCTAAATAGCCAAAAATTTGTTTAACATAAATATCGCCTCATTTTCATCACTGACATATTACTTTTAAATAATTAGTTAATACACAAAAACAGCAGTTTACAGGTCTCAATACTTGACCATTAAACTGCTGCTTGATTAGTTGGACATAAATCTTCATCGATTACTTCCAGGCGTTTTCTGATAATAGCCCATGTATTTCCTGTAAAAAAAGGCTTTGTTGCGAATTCCAACCCGTTTCATCACTTCGGAAACCGGCAATGCGGTCGAAGTCAGGAGTATATGAGCATTTAACATTCGCTGCTTATTCAGAGTTTCTGAAAAGGTCGTTCCGGTTTCTCGTTTGAATACGTTGCTAAGATAATTACGATTATATTTATATTTAACGGCCAATTTTTCAAGGGATACCGTTTGAAAATCACTATCAATATCTTGCAAAATTTCCAAAACTAGTTGCTGTGATTTTGAAGCCGGCTTTTTAACCTTAACATGGTAATTTCGGACTAATTGGGCAATTAGTATTGACATATAGCCACTAATCATCGTATCTGCGAACTGTCTTTGGAGATAGTACTCATCAATAATTCGATCTAACGTATCCTGAACTTCATCAACTTGGGCATGAGAAAACAACAAGTGATGAATATCCCCTCTTCCACCAAGCTTCCGATCCAATAGAAATTCATAAAAAACACTTTGACTACTTCTTAATCCATTCAATAATTCCAAGTTAATATCCCGATCACGAAAAAGAATATTAATAAGCAAATCATTTGTCCCAAGGTACCCGATCGAATGGCGACTGCCAATATCCATTAAAAGAATATCCCCGGTATCCAGATGAACCTTCTCACCATCCACAACCTCATCACAGGACCCCCGAAGCATATAATTGATCTCAAAGAATGTGTGAGAATGTTCCGGATAAGGCGCATAACGATTATGCTTACTCACGTATATTCGCTTATTCCTGAAAAAATGGTCGTTCAAAACCGGTGCATGGTCTTTCTCTGATAAAGCAGGATCAAAAGCATCGATTGGGATGTCATCATGAACTTCAAAACTTTTTAACTGTTCTTTTTCAACCGGCGTTGTCTTCATTAATTTATTTAATATGGCATCAAGCATTGTGGTATCTCCAATCACACTAATAATAAAGCTAGTATAAAGGCTTTTTTGTGTAAACGCTAACATATAATACAATCCTTTTTGGATTAACACTTTTGATGACCCCAAAATGAAGCTAAGACAAAAGTCAGCTTTTGCTCGATAGTAATCGTGGTGACATTAAAAAGAGCCAAGACAAAATTACTTTTGTCTCAGCCCTACTTAAAATCTATTTTTTATTTTAGATCATTACTTTTTCATATCCATTGCATGGCCACCAAATCCGTGACGCAATGCTGAAACAACTTTACCGGTAAAGGTATCTTGTTCCATTGAACGGTTACGTGCAAATAATGAGTCAGTAATAACCGGAACCGGAATACCTTGCTTGAGGGCTTCTTGAACAGTCCACTTTCCTTCGCCTGATGAGAACATTTTACCGCTGATCTCATCCAGGTTAGCATCTTTAGCAAAGGCTTCTTGAGCTAATTCCATGAGCCAGCCACGAATAACTGAACCATTTACCCAAACTTTGGCAACAGCTTCGTTATCATAGTCATAAGGACTGTGATCCAAAACATCGTAGCCTTCACCGATAGCTTCCATCATACCGTATTCGATACCGTTATGAACCATCTTCAAATAGTGACCTGAGCCTGGTTTGCCGGTGTAAAGATAACCATCTTTTTGTGAAATACCTTCAAATAATGGTTTCAAATGTTCGAATGCTTCGGCACTGGTACCACCAATCATAAAGTTACCACCGTTCAAGGCACCATTTTTACCGCCTGAAGTACCGCAGTCGAAGAAGTTAACACCCTTTTCTTCAGCGATTTTCCCATGACGAATTGAATCTTCATAGAATGAGTTACCACCATCAATTAAGTAGTCACCCTTTGAAAGCAAGCCAACAAGTGCTTGAACAGTTGAATCCGTTGGCTTACCAGCTGGAACCATAATCCAAACAGTGCGAGGTGCATCCAATTTGTTGACAAGATCTTCATTGCTTGAAGCTGGTGTTGCCCCGGCTTCTTGAGCAAGTTTGATGTTATCTTCATTTAAATCAAACGCAACAACTTCGTTTCCGTTACGGATCATGTTCTTAACAAGATTAAGACCCATTTTTCCGAGACCAATCATACCAATTTGCATAAGTAATCGTACCTCTTTCGTCTAATATACTAGTTTCTTATTACCCTTTACGAGAATTATTATATAATCTGAAAAGAATTTTCGCAAGTGTTATGCGTAAATTTTTTTCATAATTTTCGATAATTGTGTAAATTCATTTTAAAAAAGATCGTTGAAGCCCACAAATCAATATTTATAAATGATATTTCAGCATAATAACAATGTAAATTTTTTTATGAATTAATGTAAATGTTTTACAAAGTTTACCCGCTTTTTCCGCCACCATTCCGAAATAGCCAATAATGCCATCCCTAAGATACTAATTAACATCCCAACTCCCAATCCTCTGATGTGGTAGTTAAATGCCAAATGGTGTTTACCAGGTGACAGTTCGGCTCCTACTAGTCCATCTGCAACTTTAATCACTTTATGAGGTTTCCCATCGACCGAAAGCTTCCATCCCTTATCATACGGGAAACTCATTAGCAATGTCCGATCCCTTTTAGAAACTTGAACTGTCCCCCGAAAATGTCCACCATGTTTGTTAATGTCCCTTGCATCCCTTAACTCAAACTGATGATTTTTAGATTGTGCGACAACTGATTCAAATTCCTTCAAATCAATTCCCATTGCAATTTTCGGTACCACAGGCAAAGGCTTGGTAGATTGAACCCGAATAGTAGCCGTTTGACCCTTTAGTAAATAACCAATCGGAATCATTTCTGTCCCAAGCCCACTATAGGTATTGGAAAGCTTGGCACCATTTACCCAAATAGCCACATGGTATAACCTGACTTTAGGAATATAAATGTAGTGCGGACCACTTGTATTGGCTTGGAGCTGCATTTCATAATGGTAGTTACTGCGTACGACTGCCTGTTTATATTTAGTAATGGTCGGCCGGTAGAGGTATCGACCCTTGTTCCCAGCCTCAGCCTGAACCAAAGCATTAAGATTGTTAAAGATCTGATCACGTTTATATGTTACATGTTGAATTTGATTATTCGTCATAAATCCAAGTTGAGCTGCGTTTTTTCTCACAAGTAATTTCTGTGAGTGCTTTCCAATAACATAATAATATTTAATGCCAAATAAATGATTGGTAATGACCGAACCGCCCAGCATATCAATTCGTCGAATATTGCGGCTTGAAAAGCCAAGGCTGGCCAACACATGATGCGTATGGGAATTTAATGTCGAACTATATGAACTAATGCCATGATTTTCAAAGAGTAACGAATCATTGTATCCACTATAGGGAACTTGATAAATATTTCGATACGGCTGATCCATGATCAACAGCCGATAAAATTTGTTTTGTGTCAATTTCAACTGACGAACATGGTGAATTGCCTGCTCGGATTGTTGGTACCGCTTTTCAAATTGCTGTTGATTGACGAATGGTGCGTCCATCGTTGCAACAAAGAAGTTCATCATTAATTCAAAAATCAAAATCCCCGATAAAACAACCCTGCTTGAAGGTTTGCGGTTGGTTAACGATACAATTGCCACGACTGTTAGAATCAAGAACCCCATAGCTAATACATAAATGAAATTATTAACAGAAAGCTGTGGCGTTGAAAATTCAAATTGGGTTAGTCTTTTGCCAAAGATGTTTGCCCAGATATAACCAACTGAAATCGCCACGCCGAGTGCAACAGCCGAGAATACCACGACTCTGGTTTCCTTAAAAATCCCTTTCAAATAACCCTCATATGCAACCATAATCAATGCAAAACTAAACAGAAAGACCATTCGAAACGGAAACCCAGCCGGGCGCTGGAAAAGGTGCCAAATTGTATTTAACGGAAGCAGCCACATTCCCAAAAGGATGCTGCCAAGTAAAAATGCAGAAGCTTGTTTATCCCGACTGGAAACCGCTTTAGAGAAAAAGTACACTATGCCAAGAATAATAAAGACTGATCCTGTAAACATACTCGGATTATGAAACAGCCGACCTGCAAAATCATTTCCACCAAATCCTAGATTAACAGTAAAGCTTGGCCCAAATGTTCCCTTCAGAATAAAATTCCGGAAATGGATATCCTTTTTCCCAGTGGACATCATTGAAATTGCGGTTGGAATCAGAACTACCGCAGCCAGCATGCCGGAAAGCACCGAATACCACAGGAAACGTCCAATCTTATTCACCTGACTTTTTAAATATAAGGTAAATGTCATCTTGTTTGGTTGATTTTTAGTCATCAAATAAACAAAATAAATCATGCTGAATATACAAATAATATAACCCATGTAGTAGTTAGTCATAATAATTGCAGTTAATCCGAAGACATAAAGCCAGACCTTGTTTTGCTTATAAAGCTTTTCAAGCCCATAAATCATAATTGGCAGAAGTATTAGGGAATCCAACCACATCAGGTCATAGAAATACATCGAAACAAAACCGCATAGCCCATAAGCCAAGCCACCACAAATCGCCATAAAATCATACCGTTGATATTTATGGCCCAAAAAGGTACTCATTGAAATGCTGCAAAGTATGATCTTTGCCCAAATAATCAAATCAATTGCAATAGGTAATTGAGACGGATCAAAGAAAATCACAATCAAATTAAGCGGGCTTAACAAGTAATACGCATAGACAGGTATTAGGCTGTCACCAATCGAGATCAGAAACGAGTAGCTGGAAAATGAAAGATGTATTAATTGCCGCCTTAATTCGGCAAAAAACTGTAGGTATTGTGTCGAAAGATCGCTAATCAATAAATTTCTGGATCCAAAGGGTGCAATACTGATGATTGTAAATAAAAGACTCACTACAATAATAGGCAGTAAGATTGAAATGATGTCATACCTCATGCGAGGATGTTTTCGAGTTCCCTTTAACATAACTTATAATCTCTCCAAATATCACTTTTTTATTTAATACACTTATCTTCCCTTTTTTAAACCAAAATCCTACTTAGTATAACCTACTCAAATTTTATATACGCAAAAATAAGTATTTTTTTACCAACAATTATTAATTTGGTTCAAATATTACGCTTAACCACCTTAACTTGTAATATTCGGCCTAATTTTTTGGTTTTCGATTGCTTTTTTACTGTTTTTCCGGTGATTAACGAGAAAAAGAAACCTTCTTTTTCTCATTTTAGTTTCCGAACATTGCCATTGGTTCGCGTTATATCAATAACCAATAGGTGTGAAGAAAGTGTGAAATTGATGTTTAATATTTATGAAACAATCTTGAGACTGTTATGTAGCATTCTTCTCTTATACTATTCCTTGTAGTTTTAAAGGAGGACTATTCGATGACTCTTAATTTTAAAAAAATAGCCGGCCTGTTTATGGGTGCCCTGGCAGCTTTCACTATTTGCACTTCCGTAAGTGCAAGCAAAACAAAAATTGCCGATGTTTCTCAATATCAGGGAAATATTAATTGGAGCAAGGCATCCAAGGATCTGAAATATGCCATTATCCGGGTGCAACATGGTGATACCGGTGATGCCGATTTTCGGATCGACTCGAAACGTAACATCAACGCTTCAGGTGCTAAAAAGTACGGCATTCCATTTGGTCAGTACGGATACGCAGAATTCAGCAGCGTTGCCGATGCAAAAAAAGAAGCGAAAGACTTTTATAATCGTTCCAATGCCAGTGCCAGATTCTATGTATTAGACAACGAGCACAGAAAAGGCAAAGGCTCCGAACAGTCCTACGTCAACGCATGGTTAAGCCAAATGAGAAAATTAACCAACAAACCGTTAATTTATTACTCATATGATAACTATGTTGCCGTTCACAAAATTAATTATTCAAAATTCGATGGTTCATGGATTGCCAATTATTCTAAGAAGCCAACCGCTTCCGCCGATCTTTGGCAGTATACATCCAAAGGACGTGTCAGCGGCATTAGTGGAAACGTCGATTTAAGCAAAGCCATCAATTCTTCAGTTGTTGACTCTTGGTTTAAAGCAACATCCGCTGATACGGCAAAACCAACGTATTATACGTCGGTTCCAGCAGACCAAACAATTACAACTACTCGTCACATTTACGAGTATAAAGATGCTAATTTTCAAAGTCGAATAACTAAGCTGGCTTCCGGAAAAAGCCTTCCGGTTAAAGCTATTACTCGTTCGAACAGCGGTGCTTACAGGTTTCAATTAACAAACGGAAACTTCGTAACTGCCAACAAAGCATTTGTCTCAGATTAAATCATAAATATTGCAAATAGAAGGGAATTATTGTCGTGTCTCACAGTCATAGAAATATCAAATCAGCTTTAAAACCATTTTTGTTAATCGTTGCATTGTTCAGTTTCGCAGTTACCGCTTTTTCATTTGCACAAGAAGCAAATGCCGATAGCACAGACGAACCGCATTATTCAACAGTCTACAAGGAAGCCAAAAAGCATTTGGGTACCAGTTATGTTTATGGTGCCGTTGGTCCAACCCACTTTGATTGCTCAGGGTTTACTAAATATGTTTATAAAAAATCTATCGGAAAATCATTACCAAGAACTGCACAAGCACAATATAACGGTACAAAAAAGGTTTCAAAGAAAAATATTCAAAAAGGTGATTTGGTATACTTCGGCTCAAGCAAGTCAAGTATTTCCCATGTTGGCATGTATATAGGCAACGGTCGCATGATTGACTCACAAAATCGTGGTGTTGTGACGGAACAGGTTTATGCACCTTGGTGGCATGTCGTGGGCTTTTCACACCCAACCGACTTATCATACGATGATTAATCTATTAGTCTTATAACATTAAAAGCGGGAATTCAGAAAAATCTGAGTTTCCGCTTTTAATGTTATCTTGGCATTAATATCGATTAAAGTTTAAAAACTGAATTTATCAACAACTTCAAAAGTGACATTTTCATTTGCCTTTAATAATTTAGCAACCGGACACTGATTTAATGCTTCATCAACCATCTGTTGTCCCTGTTGATTATCCAATTTGTTAAAGAAAATCTGACAACGGACAATAAACTTATAGCCAACCGTATCCTTCACAATATCAACACCGGTATGAATAATACTATCAGGTTCAAGTTTGTGCTGACGTTCTACGATACCAATTGTAGCGTTAAAACAGGTACTTAACGCGAAACCAATGAATTGTTCAGGGTTTGTTCCCGGACTGTTTAATAATGAACTGCTGACACCCAGTGCCAAACCTTCATTACCATGAACATAACTTTGACCTACCAATCCATGTTCGTTAACAATTTCAGTATGATAAAGTGATCCATCTACAGCCATATTAAAATCCCTCCAGTTATCTTAAACCAATTCCATACATTGATAAGCTGCACAAAATAACAATTATTTCTGCAGCTCCTGACGCATTTACAACTTAATCTTATGTTATTTACAAATGGAAGTCCATCAAACAGCACTGTAAAATGATAACGCTTACCTTAATGATTAAACTAACTAACCACTTGGATTTTTGATAAACTGGTTAGTAGAACTTTTTTTAAACGGAGGTGAAAATATGAAAACAATCAGCCTTAAATGGCTAGTAACCGGTGCACTTTTAAGTAGTGTCGGAATGAGCTTTATTTGGCCGCTCACCAGTGTTTATTTGCATAATCGCTTGGGTGTTTCGTTAACAACGGTTGGCATTGTCCTATTATTCAACTCGCTGGCAAGCGTCTTGGGAAGCTATATAGGCGGTTACCTATACGACAGGAAGAATCCTTATCACCTGATAGTTGGCGGCGTTATTGCGACTACAGTGACGCTTATTGCACTGATTTTCTTTCATGGCTGGCCCGTATTCGGCTTTCTACTCTTCTTTAACGGTCTGGCTTCTGGATGGAATCTCACAATCGTCAATTCAATTGGAACCAGTATTAAAACGGTCGATAGCCGTTACGTCTTTAACATGCTGTATTTTGCCCAAAATCTAGGCGTTGTTATTGGTACTTCGCTGGTTGGCTACCTTTACAGCATTAGTGTCACGTTGCTCTTTGTCGTTGCAACAAGTTTATTTCTATTCTTTTTACTTGTTGTTTCAACTAAATATAAACCAGCAGCTTCTGTCCAACGCAAGAAAATTGGAGATGGTGTAAAAACAAACTGGTCCAAACAATCCCTTCCACGACCAAACGCCATTGTTTTAACAACCTTTTTCATCTCATTACTGATTATTTGGACGATGTATCAGCAGTGGGTCTCAAACTTATCTGTCTACATGACCACCTTGGGTATTCCGCTTAGAAACTACTCTTTTCTTTGGACAATCAATGCCGGTTTGATTGTTGTCATCCAGCTTTTTATCAACTGGCTTGCCCGAGATCACGAAAATCTGATTGTTCAGATTCTTTTTGGTGTTTCAATGATTGTCCTTTCATTTGTTATGCTCATCTTTGCCAAAAGTTATCCCTTCTTTGTCATATCAATGATTATTTTAACAATTGGTGAGGCATCTACTTTCCCGACTATTCCTGCCTTGGTTAACGCCCTGACTCCCGTTGAGGCAAAAGGAAAGTACCAGGGACTTATTAACGCATGGTCCTCCGCAGGTCGCGCATTGGGACCACTTTTTGGCGGTTTGGTGATTGAATTACAATCATATACATCTTTGTTTATCATCGCAACAATAGCTATTTTGGCTGTCTGGCTGAGTATCATCCTGATTTGGCGTATCTTTCATCACCAGCTCACCTTTTATAGATAAAGGAGAAAATTAATTGATCATTAACCTCTTACTTTGCCTGCTCATTGCGTTATTTGGTGCTTTTATCGGTGTTGTTGCAGAGAGCCACTGGCATTTCCGGCAACTGGATTTTCAGCATTTTACCCGTTACTTACTTGTATCTGGATCAATTTGTTTGATAACGATTGCCATTCTCTTATTTGAATACTTCTCGGCAGCATATTAAAAAAGTCCCTGAGTAGACTGATTCACTACTCAGAGACTCCTTTACTTTTATGGCACAGGCTTAAACTTCTCGATCCTTATTAATCTTACTATGTCTAATGCCATAGCTGAAGTATAAGATTAATCCGATCACAAACCAGATTCCCGATGCAACCCAGGTTTCTGTCGGAAGTTTTGTCAGCATATATAGGCAAAGCAGTGCCGATACAATTGGAAATACAGGATAACCGGGAACTTGGTAACCATGATTATTTTGAATTTCTTTGTTGCGCCTTAACGGAATGATACCAAATGACACAAACAAGAAAGCAATCAACGTTCCGATATTAACCAAATTGGTCAATTGGTCAAGTGGAATAAAACCACCCATAATCGCAATAATAATGGTCACAATTAATAAACTATTACCCGGATTTCCATGTTTATTAAGCTTGCCCAGAAATTGGGGCAATAAGCCATCACGGCCAATCGAATAAATCAATCGGGATGAACTATAAATCATCGTCACCATCATTGTAAACATCCCAGCCAATGCTCCGATTGAAATAATTCCGGCCACCCAATTCAAATTAACAAATTGAAGTGCAAAGGCAACCGGATCGGCTACATTTAACTTGGTATACGAAACCATTCCTGTCAGCACAATTGACACACCAACATATAAAATTGTTGCAACGATTAAAGTTCCGATAATACCGATTGGCATATTCTTCTTGGGATTTTTAACCTCGGCAGCCGAACTGGATACCGCATCAAAACCCAAATAAGCAAAGAATACCGCGGCTGCCCCGCCAAAGACACCACCTTTACTGCTACTCCAACCATATGGTAAAAACGGATGCCAATTTGATGGCTTAACGTAGAATAGTCCGACAACAATAAATAGTAAGATAATGCCGATCTTAACAAATACGATAACATTGTTTACCCGTACCGAAGATCTCATACCGTGGCTCAACATCCAAGAAATCAATAGTACAATAATAATGGCAATAACATTTCCATATGTTCCCGCAGATGGGTTAAATGGTCCGGAAATGGCTGTTGGAAAATTAATGTGAAATCCCTTTAAAAATGATTGGAAGTAAGCCCCCCAGGCACTGGAGACTGCCGCAACGGCCAGTACATATTCCAAAATCAAGGCCCAGCCAAGAACCCAACCGATAATCTCGCCAAAAACCAGGTTACCGTACGAGTAGGCACTTCCGGCGACTGGAAGTGCCGATGCAAATTCGGCATAACACATCGCTGATGTTGAACAAACAACTGCGGCAAAAATGAATGACAGAATAATGCCGGGACCCGCTTTGGTAGCGGCCACAGTTCCCGGAAGAATAAAAATACCGGTACCGATAACGGCACCAATTCCTAATGAAATCAGATCAAGTGCCGACATTGTTTTAATAAACTTTTTATCGGTTTCAAGATAACGATCCAAATTTTCACGCTGGAAAATTCTTGAACCTAATGACATAAAATTAGCCTCCAAATAATATTAACAATTCATTAGAATTATTATTCCATTTTAACTTTTTGAGCATCAAAAATCAATTTAGGACTCATCTATTGTATGCTGAATATGAAGACTTATGCTAACGTTATTGGGCTAATTAAATGATATATTAAGGGGGAATCATTCATGGGGAAAGGCCGCCTGGAAGCTTTTACAGATGCCATCATTCCAATCATTATGACGGTGTTGGTCTTGGAATTACAAACACCTCGTCGATACTCGTGGGAGGGACTATGGGAAATGCGTCAGGAATTACTCACCTACGCAATTTCGTTCTTCCTACTCGCCATTGTATGGGGAAACCATCATCACATGTTTCAAGTGGTAAAAAGAATTAACGGAAACGTTATCTGGGCAAATACACTTTTGGTATTTTTCTTATCATTTATCCCGTTTGCCACTTCAATCGTAAACGATGATCCAAACAGTCTTTTTGGATCACAACTTTATACACTACTTTTTATCTGTATTAACCTGGCATGGAATTTTTTAAGGGTTGCATTACTACATGCCGATAAACATAATGACGTTTTAGTGGGATCGTTAAAACACGAACCTAAAAGCCTCATCACATTAGGTGCCTTCATCATTGTCTTCCTGCTTTCTTTTGTATGGCACGAATTTGGTATGATAGGAACCTTCCTGGTCATGATGATTTGGTTGATGCCATATAAGAGAATTGAAAATGCTTTTCATAATTTCTAAAAACAATAAAACGAGTGATTGGAATAAAATCAATTTTTATCCTAATCACTCGTTTTATTGTCGACTAGTGCTACTTCAAAACACATGCCTAATTACTTTAAAATTGGAATCATCATTTGAAAAATGGTGCCACGAGGATGATTATCCCGAACGTCAATTTTTCCATGATGCTGCTGCACAATAAATTTAGCGATTGCCAACCCTAAACCATTACCACCCGTTTTACTATTTCTCGATTCGTCGACTCGGTAAAATCTTTCAAAAATTTGGGTCTTATCTTTATCACTAATGCCCGTACCTGTATCACTTACAGAGATAATCAACTTTCCATGCTGCTTTTTAATCAGCACCTCAATCACGCCTCCTTCGGGCGTATATTTAAGTGCGTTGTCCAAAATAATAACAAGGGCCTGACGCATCAGATCAGGATCAAAAACCACTTCACCAGACACGAGAACATCGCTTCTCAACGTTTTGTGCCGGCTTTCAGCAAGTGGTTGATAAATATTAAAAATTCGTCTTGACCATTCCTTTAAATCAACCGATTGACGCTGAATTTGAATGATATTGGCATCCCCGCGTGACAGCATCAACAATCGCTTAATTAACGTCTGCATTTGCCCAACCTCATCCAAGGTAGTCGAAATACTTGAAGCTTCATCCAGAATCCTCTTTTTAGGTTTCGTCAATAAGTATTCCATTTGATTTTGAATAACAGTAATAGGCGTTCTCAACTCATGGGCCGCGTCGGCACTGAATTCACGTTGCTTCTTCCATGAAATCAGGATTGGCCTCATACTTAGCCTGGATAAAACATATGCAATCGCAATTGCCAATGCCCAGAAAATCAATAGTGTGATAAATAATGATCTTTTAAAACTTTCGACCGCCAGAAGGTCTGCATCGATATTCTGCAGAATCAATACATATTTCCCCGAATAAGTGGTGTTCGTATTCGTATGCGGTACTTTTATCAGTAATGTCATAAAATAATGATTCGACTGTTTGGTCCCAAACTGCGTCGTAATGACCAAACCTTTAACTTTATTGATATTTTTCTTAACAAGCTTTATTCCCTGAAAAGCGCTGAAAGCACCCTGTCCAATCATTCCTGCGTTCTCAATCCGCCCACTGCTGCTAAAGATCAGCGCATTTGTCCGAAAGGTTGCATTATTTGTGGGTGGAGGCGTAGATCGTGCTCGATAAGGATGGATACTATCCCCACCGGTTGACGATTTCCGCTGACTTCGCAGAATCTCTGTTTTTTGGCCGTACAATCCTGAGTTAATATTTTTATCAATTGAATCTTTAAAAGATAAATAGATGATGCCGCCTAAAATGGCAAACAAAGCCGTAAAACTAACCAGCTCGTTAATGAAAAACTTAACCCATTGTTTTTTTGTTGCATTCTGAACCATTCTTAGCAAAGTCCCCCAGTTTAAGCATTCTCTGCCTTATTTCTTATAGAGTGACGTTAGTTTAGCAGAGGAAGCTTAAACCAAACTTAATGTCAATATTGCCGGCAGACAAACGAGCTGGACGCATAACAGTTGAATTTCAAAAGCCATGTGACTTAGTCGTTTATTGTGGATCCAGGAATGTTCTGGTAATCAGTTTAAGTATCCAAAAACGACTTTCAAGTACCTATTTCTTAGTAACCGTCATGATGGCCGAAAAGGAGTTGGAACAAGGTTAAGTTTTGCTCCAACTCCTTTTATAATCAAAAGCGTGTCATTTCATTTGTTATTTAATTAATTTTTAAATGCGACGTTCTGTTTGGTTAAATCCTTAATTGCAACGCTTCCATCTAAAATACCGCTTTCGCCGGATAACACGAGTTGATTGTTTTTAACGTCTAATTTCATATCATTATCTAAATAAATGTTGGAATAACCCTTAAATCTCCAATCACCTTGATTAGTATGCAAGACAGCCTCATAATCCGGCGTCTTAGCTTCATTATCGACAGCAATAATATCAAAGCTCGTATCCAGTGAGCAAACACCCACTTTTGAAAACGGTCCAACCCCATCATCGAAGCTTAAGAGTAAACGGCTATCATGGGGTACTTTTTTGTTAAGTTTATCCGATGCACGATCAGTAATTGTTAATTTCATTTCAACACCTCCACTACTATAAATCATACACGCATATCAGTCTTTGTCAATTGAGTTGTACACAATTTTAATAGTTACTCATTCCATTTTCAGATAACTATCTGTTTCTAAGCGTTTCTTCTCGTGATACCATAAGTGAGAGGTGAGAAAATGACAAACACAGAAAAAATGGATGCAATTGTAATTAATGCTTATGGTGATGAAAATCAACTAACTGAGCAACAAATCGATATACCGTCAATTAAAAATAATGACTTATTAGTAAAAGTTCAAAGTATTGGTGTCAACCCCATCGATTGGAAGACCAGAATGGGCTTGCGTCAAAGTCGCTACCCTTTTGATTTCCCAATTGTTTTAGGACAGGAAATGGCAGGAACCGTCGTTAAGGTCGGCAAAGAAGTCTCCGGGTTTAAAGTTAATGATGAAGTGATCGGTTATGGCACACCCAGCAACCGTGGTACCTATGCGCAATACTACGCAATAAACGCGGATCAGACCGCTCATAAGCCTGAAAACCTGTCATTTGAGGAAGCAGCTGGCTTGGGATTAGCTGGGACAACAGCTTGGGAGGCCATTTTTGATGCTGGACAACTAAAAGCTGATCAAACAGTTCTGATTCTCGCCGGTTCCGGTGGTGTCGGCTTAATGGCAATCCAGTTAGCCAAAAACGCCGGTGCGCACGTTGTGACAACAACAAGCAGTAAGAATGCCGACTATGTTAAAAGCCTTGGTGCCGATGAAGTCATTGATTATAACAAAGACGATTTTTCAACTCGTTTGTCCAATATTGACCTAGTCTTTGATACCCTTGGTGGTGACAATCAAAAAGCAGCTTTTAAAGTTGTAAGGCCTGGTGGCCGACTGATTTCAATTGTTGAAACAACCGATCAGGCAAAAGCTTTAGGCAATCAATATGGTGTTTATTTTGATAAAATTAATGCCCATCCGGATAAAAAAATAATGGCAAAACTCGCTGACATGTTCGGATCAGGAAAACTAGTTGTCCGGGTTGCTGAAAATTTACCTTTCACAGTTGAAAACGTCCGTAAGATGCATCTAGAAAGTGAATCTGGACATGTTGTTGGAAAACTAGTATTAAACATTAATTAAGATACAAAAAAGGCCAACTGATTTCTCAGTTGACCTTTTTTACGGTACTCATACAAAGTATGAATAGACTTCTTGGACTCCACAATCCTCTGAAGTCAGACACCACAAATCCGTGCTTAAAATGTGCCCCGTATCTAAAAACATCACCTAGCCGCTTGCGCGAACAGTATAAAACTGCGTGATCTTTCTCGACTCATCGCATAATGCCATTATGCCACATTTACCCGGCAAACACAAACCTACTTCTTCTGAGCAGTCTTTCTAGCCTTTGCAGCAGGCTTCTTTGCTTTTTCCTTCTTCTCATCTGCTTCTTTTTCGGCTTGTGTCTTCATATTTTCCTGAACGGCCGCCAAATGATCAGCCAACCACGTATTCATCATTGGTAAATAATGATCCATGTCTTCGATGAACTCATCCGCAGAAGCAACTTCATCGATACGCAAACTGGAAACATTTACATATGGAGAGCTCATAACCAAATAAACGTTGACAGGTAATGTATCTTCATCAGAAATCATTTTATCAATTCGCTTAATATCTTGCAGTGGTAAATTAATGAGGTTTGTTTCCAATCTAATGTTCACGTCTGCGTCATCAACCTGAACCTCACCATAACCAAGCTTACCAAGATTCAATTGTTCCTCAACAAATTCATAAATTGGTGCCATTGTCTCATCAGGTTTTGCCACCAAATCAGCCAATTTAATATTGACTGTTTTATGTTCGACCTTTTCGTCCGTCACATCAGCAATGAAACTTGTTACATCTCTATTCAAATTCTTTCACCTATTTCTTTAATTGTTTATTCTGATTAAGTCGTTTTTCCAATGATTCCCGTTGGAAAATGGCACGTAGCTTAAAGGCTAATATAAACCAATAAAAGTTCACGATAATGCCAAATGCACTCAATGCCGCCATCACTAATTTAACAATTATATTAGCGCTGCTCCCCGTAAACATTGTTGCCAGCATTCCAACAAAGCCGACTGTATAAATAGCAACAACGACCGCCATTAAATAGTAACTGATTTTCACTTTCAAATAAGCTAATAAAATCGTTGCAAGATAAAACACACCTGCAATGATCGTTACCCTAACTGCCTCAGAAAGTAAAACCCGTCGATCAAGTCGCATAAAATCAAGAGTCATTAACCAATTGACCAGTAAAAAGAAAACTAATGAAATAACTGCCCAATAAATGACTTTTTTCTCTTCGTTTTTCAACTATATCCTCCAATAATTCCAACAAAAAAAGATAAACTCGTATTGTAGAATTTATCTTCTATACTATCAATGTTAGTTTAACGTATTTGCAAGCTTTAGAAAAGCATATCCAGGAAATCTTCTTCCGGAATACCCGTGAAGTATTGATTCAAGTCAACATCTTTAAGCGCATTTGAAACATCTGCCCGTTCGAAACGAACACCTTTCAGCTTGTCGGCAAGTTCGTTTGTATCCCTTGGTCCAAAGAAATCGCCAAAAAATGTGACGTTTGAAATTTTTCCGTCATCAACTTGGAAACGAGCGTCGATGGTACCATTTGTGAAATGTTGACGCTTCTTAACGGTAAACTCGGGAGAATTACCATAAACCCAGTTCCAGTTATTATAGACATCATCAAAAATCTTATCAATGCCCTTTTTATCTTCATCAGTTAAATGATATTCCTTATCTTTGATTTGATTCAAATCTTCAACATGGAAGAGTTCCTTTAACAAACGGTCACGGAACTCGGGAGTCGTTAGGTTTTGATATTCAGGTGCCAAATATGGCTTTAAATTGGTTACCCGTGATCGAACTGATTTAATTCCCTTAGATTTAATTTTATCCTCAGGAACGGTCAAGGCATTAGGAATCACTGATAAATCAACGTCCAGCATCAAAGTACCGTGTGAAAATGTCTTACCGCCCTTAGTGTACATCGCATTTCCAGAGAACTTCTTGCCATCGACCAAAATATCATTTCGACCGCTGACTTCCGCAGAAGTAGCCCCCATATCATGCAATGCATCAACAACCGGTTGGACAAAGGACTTAAAATCACCAAATTCTTCGCTGTCACTGTCTACCACAAAACTAAAGCAAAGGTTTCCCAAGTCTTGATAAACAGCACCACCACCGGAAAGTCGACGGGTAACGACAATACCGTGTTCATCAACATACTTCTTGTTGATTTCTTCAAGCGTATTCTGGTTTCTTCCTACAATAATACATGGACCTTCAATATAAAACAGTAACAACGGTTCATCAAAATTAATTTCATTCATCAAATATTGCTCTGTAGCTAAGTTGCGACGAATATCGTTGGACTTCATGACGTAGTAATACATAACGAGAATAGCCTCTTTTCATTTTTTCTTTCACAAGATAATGTTAGCACCTCAGGTAAGCGATTACAATCACAAGTGACAATCCGTGCTATCAACCAAATGATTATTGATTACAAGCCGGCTTGAGAATGTTATAGTTAAGGTAAGAACAAATCGATGACGGGGTGATCACATGGAAGACCAAAATTACAAGAATGTCCTAGTACCAGTAGACGGTTCGGCCGTTACGAGTTCAGTGCTCAATCGCGCAATTGCCGTTGCATTGGCAAATGATGCCCACCTGGATATTTTAAATATTCTGGAGGTTAATCAATTTAATCAAACATACGGTAGTGCTGTAAGCGGTGACGTGGTTTTCAAACTAACTGAAAATACTGAAGATAAGCTCAAAGAAATGAAACAAAAAGCATTGGCTGCGGGTGTTAAAGATGTTGATATTCACATTCGGTTTGGTAATCCCAAACCGATTATCTCACGTGAATTTCCGCATGATCACCATACTGATGTCATTGTAATCGGCTCAACCGGTCTCAGCGCGGTTGAAAGATTGATTATCGGATCCGTTACAAGTTACGTAACACGAACTGCTCTATGTGATGTTTTAATTGTGCGCTCAAAAAACGATCCAAAGCAGCCAAAATGATAAGAATATAATTTAAAAAGGGAACCGGACCAGGTACAGCTTAATATACCGCAAGTCCGATTCTCTTTTATTGTAAAATAAGGACTGATTCAATGAACACTCAATGGCTTTTTAAGACGACTGTTCCTCAAACAATGGATGGCAAACCGTTACGCTATCTTCTTCATCATTACTGGTTGTTGCCGAAACACTTGGTTTTTAGTTTGCGTTCTGATGAACGAATTTTGGTCAACAATCGATACTTACCAGTTAATTTTCCTGTTCATTTTCATGATCACATTTCGTTAACCTTTATTCCTTCTGATTTTCAGCATCCCTTCCCACAAGTACTGCCCGATTCAGCAGCCACGTTAAAAATCCTCTATGAAGATGCCAATTTAATCGTTATCAATAAGCGCCGGGGCAATAAGACCCATCCAAATCAACCCGGCGAAGTTGGTGCAACTATTAATCATTTGGCGGCTTATCTTAAGACAAAGGGGATGCTTCCCTACATGGTTCATCGCTTGGATCAGGAAACAAGTGGTGCTATTTTATTTGCTAAAAATCCGGCGGTCGTACCAACTCTAGTCGCAAAGATTGCGGCTAAAAACATTAAACGTACCTATTTGGCATGGGTAGTGGGAACTGACATTGATTCCCAAGGTATCATAGACTTTCCAATCGGACTCGATCCTAATGATAAACGAAAACGCATGATAGATGGGAGCCATCCTGCAAAATCCCTGACACATTATACTGTTCTTCAGAAGGAGGACGGCTATTCACTGTTGGCAGTTCAACTGGAAACCGGTCGAACTCACCAGATCCGTGTTCATTTAGCCGCAATTGGCCATCCGCTAGTTGGTGATCCGCTATACAATCCTGATGATAAGCACCCATTCTTGTTGCTGCATTCATGGAAGCTTAAAATTCCGCTCCCCTTCAGTGAACAGGTCATTGAAATCACCGCCCCTTTACCGGCACATTTTGACGATTTCAAATTGTCACTTTTGACATGAACAAGCCGATTAGTTGTCCATACTACCTGCAATTATCAGCAAGGTCTCTTATACTTAATCTATACGGATGTCATTTATAAGGAGGTTTCACCAATGGTAAATAATCTACTAGCAACCAACTCTGCTACCCAGTTGACAAATTTGATTCATAATCATCAAATTTCCCGAGCAGACCTGCTCCAGCAATTATTAGACACAATTGAAGAACAAAATCCGCGGCTAAACGCTGTTACGCACCTGTGGCCCGAGCGCGCCCGACAAATGGTCACTCATTTTAAAGATGACGGGCAGCCCTTTGCCGGTATCCCAATTCTTTTAAAGGGGCTCGGTCAATCCTTTAAAGGCGAAATTGATTCAGGAAGCTCTCAATTATTACGAGATTACATTGCCCCCGAAACTAATAATTTCGTAAAGGGATTGTTGTCAGCAGGATTAATTCCGGTTGGTGAAACAAATGCACCGGAATTTGGATTTAAAAACATTACCGACTCCAAGCTCTATGGTAATGCCCATAATCCGTGGAATACCGATTATCAGCCCGGTGGCTCTTCCGGAGGCTCTGCTGCTGCGGTCGGGGATGGCTGGCTCCCTATTGCAGCTGGGAACGACGGGGGTGGTTCCATTCGAATCCCATCCTCCTTCTCTGGCACAATCGGATTAAAGCCCACTCGCGGTCGTGTTCCTACTGGTCCCGACGAGTGGCGGGGATGGCAAGGTGCATCAATTAATTTTGCAATCACTAAAGATATTCAAGATACAGCCAAATTATTGGATGCCTTATCGGTTGTCCAAATGTCTGCACCCTTTCAGGTCCCCTTGCCGGAACATGATTTTGAAAGCACATTAAATGAGCTCCCTAAAAATCTTAAAATTGCCTTTTCAACTAAATCTCCGGTCAACACTCCCATTTCTAACGAAGCAAAAAGAGCCGTTAGTAATGCCGTTGATTTCTTAGAAAAAGCCGGTTACGACATTATTGAAGCTGACGCGCCAATTGATGGCATTCAATTAATGCAAACTTACTACACGATGAATGCCGGTGAAACGGCCACGATGTTCGCAAATATGGATCTCGACAGCCAAACTATTCATGATAATGTTGAGCCACTTACATGGGCATTAAATGTAGCCGGGGAATCAGTCTCAGCTGTCGCCTACAGTCAGGCACTGGCGTTTTGGGATCAGGTTGCAGCCACAATGGATACTTTTAGTGATCAATATGACCTTTATTTAACGCCAACGACGGCTTTTCAAGCACCCCAAGTTGACCAACAGCTTGTTTCTGATCAAAATATGGAAAAGCTGATAAACATAAGGGAATTTGAACCTAATGAACGCTTACAAATCATCTGGGATCAGTGGCTACCGGCACTAACCATTTCACCTTTTACTCAATTAGCAAATATCAGTGGTCAGCCCGCAATTAGTTTACCGACATACGTTGGCAATAACGGGCTTCCACTCGGAATCCAATTTATGGCAAAAAAGGGACGCGAAGATTTACTGCTTCAAATTGGACGACTTTTTGAAAAAGCCGGTACATTTAAACTAAAGCATTAGTGTTTGTTGATAACTATGTATAGCAAAGAGGACGGAAAACTTAAAGTTTTCCGTCCTCTTTTGGGATTTTAGTAATTACTATTTAACTAGATTACTTGTTAAGTGGTTCCCAGTTCCATGATGTTACTTCTGGAAGGTCAGTACCAACCTCACGGATGTAACGGTTATGCTTGTCAACGATGTTGTTCATACGTTGGATGAAGTAACCACCCTTAACGGCGTATGCTGGAATATGACGAATAGCATCAGCAGCTAAGTGGAAACGATCCAATTCGTTCAATACACGCATATCAAATGGTGTAGTGATATCACCGTTTTCACGGTAACCATGAACGTACAGGTTGTGGTTATGACGATCGAAGAAGATATCCTTGATCATATCTTCGAAACCATGCCATGCAAAGATGACAGGCTTGTCAGTAGTGAACAAGTTATCGAAGTCTTCGTCGCTTAAGCCACGAGGGTCCTTCTTAGGTGAGTTAAGCTTCAAAATATCAACAACGTTGATAAAGCGAATCTTCAACTCTGGGAATTCCTTGTTCAAGATTGAGATAGCAGCCAAGGCTTCCAAGTTAGGTTCGCTACCTGCAGCAGCAAAGACAACATCAGGTTCTTGACCTTGATCAGTTGAAGCCCAGTCAATGTAACCAAGACCGTTCTTAACCAAGTCTTGTGCTTCATCCATTGAGTACCACTGACGACGTGGGTGCTTGGATGTCACAATCAAGTTAATCTTTTCGTAAGTTCTGAATGCTGAATCACCAACGGCTAACAATTCGTTAGCATCGGCTGGCAAATACTCACGGATGAATTCAGGCTTCTTCTCAGCTAAATGAGTTAACAGACCTGGATCTTGGTGGGTATAACCATTATGATCTTGCTGGAATACTGTTGAAGTATCAACAAAGTTCAATGATGGGTATTGCTTTCTCCAGTATTGTTCTGAAGCTTTACGTAACCACTTGAAGTGTTGAGTTAACATTGAATCCACAACACGTCCAAATGATTCGTAAGTAGCAAAGAATCCATGACGACCAGTTAAGACATAACCTTCAAGCCAACCTTCTGCTTGGTGTTCTGAAAGTTGTGAGTCAATAACACGACCATGGTTTGCAAGATCTTCATCATAAGGTTCATGAATATCTTCCATCCATTGACGCTTACCATCATCAAGCAAACTGTAAAGACGGTTTGACTTGGTTTCATCAGGACCGAAGCCACGGAAAGTTGTTGGGTTCAACTTAGCAACTGCATCCAACCACTTGGACCATTCGATCATATCTTGCTTTTGTTCAGTACCACGCTTGTCAAACTTAACTTCAAAGTCACGAACGTTAGGAAGCTTCAATGGTTCTGGCTTGATACCACCGTTTGTGATTGGGTTAACTGACATGCGTTGTTCGCCCTTAGGTGCAAGTGCACGAAGTTCAGGCTTCAAAGTACCGTTTTCATCAAATAACTCTTCAGGCTTATATGACTTCAACCAGTCAACAAGTTCATCGGCATGTTCCATGTCATTTGCATCAACAGGAATTGGAACTTGGTGAGCACGGAATGAACCTTCGATAGGGTTACCATCGAGATCCTTCTTAGGACCAGTCCAGCCTTTAGGTGAACGGAAGATGATCATTGGCCATACTGGCAATTTAACATTGTCAGGTGTTTCGTTTTCACGAGCATTCTTTTGAATGGACTTGATCTTTTCAATAACAGTATCCAATGTCTTAGCAAATTCTACTTCAACTTTTGCATGATCAGTATCAGCAGTAGCTTCAACAAAGTGTGCTTCCCAGCCCATACCTTTGAAGTAATCAGTTAAGTCTGCATCACTCATCCGTGAAAGGATAGTAGGGTTGGAAATCTTGAAACCGTTCATGTTAATGATAGGCAATACAGCACCATCAGTAATTGGGTTGATAAACTTGTCTGAGAACCATGATGCGGCCAAAGGACCGGTTTCTGATTCACCATCACCAATTTCAACAGCAGCGATTACATCTGGGTTATCCAAGATAGCACCGGTACCATGTGAAAGTGAGTATCCAAGTTCTCCACCTTCATGGATTGAACCTGGAGTCTCTGGTGCGGCATGTGAAGCAACTCCACCTGGAAATGAGAATTGCTTGAACAATTTCTTCATACCATTTTCGTCTTGTGAGATATTTGGATAAATATCTGAATAACTACCGTCAAGGTATGAGTTGGAAACCATAACTTGTCCACCGTGACCTGAACCTTCAATATAGAACATGTTCAAATCATATTTGTTGATGGCACGGTTCAATTGAGCGTAGATGAAGTTTTGGGAAACGATAGTACCCCAGTGACCAATTGGCTTGATCTTTACATCATCTGACTTCAAAGGACGCTTGAGCAATGGATTGTCACGCAAGTATAACTGACCTACTGAAAGGTAATTTGCGGCACGCCAGTACTTGTCTAGAAGATCCAAATATTCTTTGGAATCGTAATCTACTGTCATTAATTAACACTCCTTCTAAGATTTAACAACAAAGCTACTGTATAGAATGTTCGTAAAATTCATCAATTAGCCTGATCAATTTACACCATTAATACTACACTATTTTTTATGATAGTCAACCTTTTTGTAAATTGATACGGTCCAATTTAAATCGTTTAAAATCCTATACTTATTTGCCATTATGAGTGATATAAAAACAATAGTCCACTAAAATGTCGGATTTGTAACAAATTTTTTACAAAAATATAACCGGCTCATCCGCTTAATAAAGGCAACCCTATCACACAGCAGGAAGTTGACTTTTTTGCACATTTTTGCTCGGTAATAATCGTGATAAAATCAAAAGAGACTGGACAAAATTACTTTGTCTCAGTCTCATTGTTTGTTTTATCGATTTTCGTTCAAATCAACAAACGTATTATAATTTAAATATTTATAATGCAGCCTCATATTTGAAACCTCAAACGGTGTGCCGTCATCTAAAAAGAAGATACCTTCCATCACACCAACGGGTTCAACCGGCTTCAAGTTAAGCAGCTTTTGGTCACCTTTGTTTGAAGGCTCGGTTGTTATTGTCATAAATGATTTAGTAACCGATTTACCGGTTGTATCTTCAAAATAATTAAAGATTGATCCTTCGACACGCTCTTGGTTTAAATCCGGCACCACTTTAATTGGAATGTACCCCAGTTCAATCATAAAGGGTTTGTCTTCAAAAGTTCGCAAACGCTTAATTTCATAAACAAAATCGCCTGGATCCAAGAATAATTCTGTTTGTAATTCCTTATCAGCCGGGATAACGTTAAAATCCAACAGTTTAATCTTAGGAATCTTACCATCACTTTTAAAACTGTCGGTTACCCCTAGATTAGACCCTTCATATTGAAAAATTGATCGGTTCTTTTGGTACAGTGGATTAATAAAGGTTCCCGAACCGCGTTTTTTAAAAATGATGCCCTGATTTGCCAGAACGTTTAAAGCCCGCTTAACTGAGCTGCGGCTAACACCATAAGATTCGCTTAAACTGCGTTCATCTGGTAAGCGCTTGGAATCGAACTCATTCTTTTTGATTCGATTCTTTAAATCTTTCATGATGTTTTGATACACTAAATCAGCCATGCCGTCTCCTTAATTCATCAAATCGTTCGTTAACATTATTTATAAAGTATACCAGATATTTATTACAAATTCAGACGGAATTACCGGATATGATGTGATAAAATGTTCGTGAGGTGTCGTAAATGTCAAAAAAGAAACGCAACAAAGTTCATAAAACACTCGTTGAACAGATTCTAGATAAAAACAAAATTCCGTTTGAACAAATGACCTTTCCAACCCATCAAGAAGGCGATGTTGAACAAATCAGTGTCGACCATTTAGATCAAGATGAACACCAAATATTTAAAACATTGGTTCTGACCGGAAAAACTACCGGTCCCGTCGTCGGCGTTGTACCGGTTGATGAACATCTTGACGAAAAGAAATTAGCAAAAGCATCCGGCAACAAAAAGGTCACGATGGTCCCTTTAAAAGAGTTATTGAAAACAACGGGGTACCAACACGGTGCCAACACTCCTATTGGTATTTGGGAAAAATTCAAATATCCCATTTATATTGACCAAGAGGCCCAGAAAATGGGAGAAATCATTGTCTCTTCCGGCCAAATCGGTCGTTCTGTCAAAGTTGATGCGGAACAAATGCGTCAATTGGTTCACGGAAGCTTTGCCGATTTGAAGGAAAAATAACACCATGCTAAAAACAATCATGATTAACATCGCCACGGTACTCGGATTCCTAATCGGAGTACCGTTTCTTTTTATTTTCCTGCTTGCAATGATTAACCGGAACACCAAAGCCGTTATTGCCAAAAGATTTGGTATTAACGGTCAACTGATTTTCGGCTTTTTGGGTGTCATCATTCACGAAGCAAGCCACTTAATTGTCGCTTTGGTATTTGGTCATAAAATAAAAACCGTTCGTTTAATCAGACGACCAACGATAGACAACCCGTCGCTTGGTTATGTCAACCATACATGGCAACCCAGAAATCTTTATCAAACCATTGGCAATCTCTTTATTGGCGTTGCACCGATTTTTGGCTGCTGCACAACTATTTTATTTTTAGCAAGGTGGTTGTTACCCAATATTTATAATCGGCTCGTCACTTTAACGTACCAACCGCTTTCGATAACGGCTGTTCCAGCCTTTCAGTGGGGACCAATGCTACTATTTATTTTATTGACAGCCAATATCTGTATCGGTGGGTTTGATCTAAGTTCATCCGATTATCGCAACTCGATTCAAGGATTAGCCACGACCATTTTGTTGCTGATAAGTTTAACCATTGTCCTATCGCTTATACCAATCGGAACAACTGTCTTTGCCGCTCTGTATCAGGCTATAAAAGTAATCACTGTGATTTCAACTTTTAATTTATTAATTTCAGCTGTCTTAAATTTAGTTTTCAAATTGATTTAAGCCTGCCCGTTCCACTCATCCATAAACTCATGAAGAAAATCAAGCATCACCTGTTGCCGATGCTCGGCAAGTTTCTTAGCAGTTGGCGTATTCATTTGATCTTTAAGATTTAACAGCTTCTCATAGAAGTGATTAATCACTGTGCTTCGTTTGCGATATTCAGACTTATCCATACCGGTTCGTGGCATTATATGGGGATTATACATCACTTCACCAAAGTGGCCGCCGAAATAAAAGGTCCTGGCAATGCCGATTGCGCCAATAGCATCCAAGCGATCCGCATCTTGAACGATTTGGCCTTCAATTGACAATTTATGCTTGGTTTTCAGATTTGCGCTAAAGGACATGTTGTCAATAATGTCAAAAACTTTGTCGATAAAAATCTGATCATAGCCAATTTCTCTTAATTTATTGATCATTGCTTCCCGTTTAGCCTTAGGGTTGGTAGTCACCTTATCATCACTCACGTCATGCAGGTAAGCGGCTACCAACACCAATTGTTCATCTGCCTGCTCACCCTTTAGGATAGTCCTGGCTAAACTGACTACCCGCGTAATATGCGTATAATCATGGCCGGATGTTTCATACCCTAATTCTTCTCTCACAAATTCTTGAATTCTGCGCAATTCTCGTATCATGATTATTTCCCTCATTATTTAGTCTATACTAGGATCGCTTCTCAAAGCAGCACCACGCCATATAAGGGATCAATTTGAAAAATCCAACTCCCGGATTTCCCAAACCGACGCCTTATACTCTGGGTGCTAACCGCTTTGTTCCGCACACTTGTATCACTTATTTCTATACTTTTACATTATAGTCATATTTTTCAAAAAAATAACCACCGATCATTTAAAAAGTGATCAGCGGTTATTTAATAGTTCTTAAAAATTAACTTTCATGAGTTAACCGTTCTAGATGTGCTTTACTTCTCAACACCTTTTCCATCGTAATCATCCATCATGATCTGTTTCAAATCAGCAATTAATGGTTCCTTAGGGTTGGCAGTTGTACATTGATCCTCATATGCAAGTACTGACAGACGATCAACGGCAGCATCAAACTTATCTTTGTCAACACCCCATGCTTTTAAGCTAAGGGTAACGCCAACCGAATGAGCCAAGTCGATAATCTTTTGAACAAGGCCTTCTACCAAGTCCTCGTCAGTCTTTCCTTGAATACCAACATAACGGGCAATTTCAGCGTAATCCTTGTTAGCACGGAAATATTCATACTTAGGCCATACGGCAATTTTTTCCGGTAACTTGGCATTGAAACGGATAACGTGTGGCAATGTGATTGCAATCGCAATTCCGTGAGTTAAGCCGAATTCTCCACCAAGCTTGTGGGCAACAGAGTGGGTAATTCCCAAGAAGGCATTACCAAAGGCCATCCCTGCTAGTGTTGCAGCATTGTGCATTTCTTCACGCGCATGCTCATCACCATTATAGGAGTTAGTCAGATTTTCAAAAACTAACTTGATTGCTTGCAATGACAATGGTCGTGTATAATCCGATGCCATTACTGAAACAAATGATTCAATACCATGGCAGAGTGTATCAAGCCCAGATGCAGCAACAGTCCCCTTTGGAACGGTTTGAACAAACTGAGGATCGACAATTGCAACATCAGGTGTCAACGCATAATCAGCCAATGGATACTTAACGTGAGTCTTGGAATCAGTGATAACAGCGAATGGCGTTACTTCTGATCCTGTCCCTGAAGTTGTTGGAATAGCAATCATTTGGGCCTTACGTGGTTTATTGAAGCGGTAAGCCCGCTTTCTGATATCAATAAATTTCTGTTTTGCACCAAAGAAACTGGTTGTCGGATCTTCATAGAATAACCACATGTTCTTAGCGGCATCAAGCGGCGAACCACCACCTAAGGCAATGATGGTATCAGGTTTAAATGAACGCATCTGAGCAACACCTTTTTCAACTGTATCAGTTGTTGGATCAGGCTCAACATCTGAGAAAAGTGAGTATTCAATTTCATTTGGACGACGCTTTAATTCATCCAAAACTGTATCTACATATCCATGTTCTACCATTCCAGGCGTTGTCACAATAAACACTTTATTGATGCCTGGCATATCATCGAGATATCGAATTGATGTCTTTTCAAAGTATACCCGTGGTAATTTAACCCATTGCATATTATTTCGTCTCTTTGCGATCGTTTTAATGTTTAATAAGTCGTAATCGGTAACGTTATGAGAAATTGAATTTGCACCCCATGAACCGGTTCCCAACGTTAGAGATGGTGTCATTTCATTATAGAGGTTTCCAATACCGCCAAAGCCTCCCGGTGTGTTAACAAGGACTCGGGCAGCCTTCATCTTAATGCCGAATTTAAGCGCAATATCGTCATCAGTTGTCTGAATAGCAGCTGTATGCCCCAAACCACCATAGTTTAAGAGTTGTTCAGCAATTGAAAAGGCATCTTCATGGCTTTTGGCCTTATAAACACTGATTACCGGGCTCAGCTTTTCGCCGGATAACGGGTACTTTGGTCCGATACCGGTCATTTCAGCTGCTAAAACCTTGGTGTTATCCGGGACTTTAATCCCTGCCAATTTGGCAATTCCTTTTGCGGATTTACCGGCGATTGGGCCACGAACACCCCCACGCTTAGGGTCAAACATTGCTTCAGCCAATTTTGGCTGGTCTTTTTTGGTAACGAAGAAGACACCGTTTTTAATGAAGTTTTCTTTCACATCATCATAAATTTCGTTATCAATAATGGCGCTGTTCTCAGTTGCACAAATCATACCATTATCAAATGTCTTTGAAAGAACAATATCGTTAACGGCTCGAAGAATATTAGCCGTTCTTTCAATATAAACAGGACCATTACCGGGACCAACACCTAAAGCAGGTTTGCCGGTTGAATAAGCAGCCTTAACCATTCCCGGACCACCGGTAGCAAGTGTGCTTGCTACACCAGGGTTATTGATTAATTTGTTGGTTGCTTCGATACTTGGTTCCTCGATCCACTGAATGGCACCTTCTGGGGCACCGGCCGCAATTGCAGCATCACGAACAGTTTTTGCAGCTGCAACGGATGACTTCATTGCTTGTGGATGGAAGCTAAAGATAATCGGGTTTCGGGTTTTCATTGCAATAATCGATTTGAACAAAGTTGTTGAAGTTGGGTTGGTAACCGGTGTAATTCCGGCAAGAACCCCAAGAGGTTCGGCAACTGTGATCAGCTGGCGTTCCCTATCGTCTTTGATAACACCGACCGTCTTATGGTCGCGAATGCTATGCCAGATTTCTTCGGTTGCATACATATTTTTTATGGCTTTATCTTCAGCGACTCCCCGACCGGTTTCTTCAGCGGCCATGAGTGCCAAATCCATATGTTTATCTTGACCGGCCATTACCATTTCATGGGTAATGTGGTCTACTTTTTCTTGATCAAATGAATCCATGATTTCGAGAGCTTTTTGGGCTTTTGAAACTAACTTGTTAATCATATCGTCAACATTGGTTTTTTCTGGTTTTGTCGTCTTGAGTTCTTTTACTTTATTCTCAATCATTAGTTAGCCTCCGTGAAAATTCTTTCCGAAAAATTCTTTGTTATCTATTTCACAAAAATAACTATACCACGATTTTTTTAAAAGTAAATACTTTTGTTTACTAAATCACAAAAGTTCTTTCATCCAGTTACATCCCTTTAACAGCAGCTAAGGACGAAAAAAAGCACCCACTGGATGGATGCTTCTTTCATGAAAACGGTTCCATTATTTATATGTGAATGTTTTCACTACTTGCTGATTTTCGTCAATGGCTTTTCAATGATCTTTAATAATGTTTCAGACTGTAACCGATCAATTATGACATTAACTGCTACCTGCATTAATTTGTCATTTAAATTTTTTTCCTCTAACGCCTGCCCATTTCGATTAGACATATTTTTAAACGAGAACATGAGTCGCTTAATAAAGTTATCATAAGCTTGTTGCGGATAAATATTAGCCGTTACCTGATCGATTCCATGGCGAATCGTTTCCAATGAAAATGCCGGCTTTAGTAAGCTAATTAAGATGACATCTGCAATCTGCATGGTTTGATACTTCTTTTTAACCGGTGCCATAATAGCTTTATGCTTAACATAGTTATTAATCATTGCCGGCGTGACGCTGTCTACGCCAATTGGCCCCAACGTTTCATTTACCAAAGCGGTCACTTGATCCATATATAGTTCAAATTTAGGTAATTCTGCCCAAAGCGGTAGTTCAACTGTCTTTAATTTATCTTCCCATTTTTCATATAAGTCGTACTCTTCGTTAATGGATGGCATTGTCATCACTCCCTATAAACAATTATACCACATTATCTAGTCATTAAAACTAGATGAAATAGGTTAATAAAAAAGGATTGACAAATCGCCAATCCAATTCTACTTTTTTAATGTATTCAGCCCTATTTATAATTTTGTTTATTGGCCGCCCGTTCTCTTTTTCGAACTTCCCTGCGATCCAATACTTTGGCAATCACACCCTGCATAAAGATATAAAGTGGGTATGCCGTCGCAATTAGCGGCACAGCATACAACCATATATCTTTATTAAAGAATGATACAAGCGAAAAGACGTCATTAAAGAAAACGATGATTGCCAGAAATGCCGCCAACACAAGAATATCCATCCCAAATTTCAATCGATTCCAAGGCCGTGAGACCAGAACCAGTGCCAACCAGCAAATTGCTCCGGTCAGAAGGACACATAAGGTTGATGTGAATTCATAATGCAGTCCAAAGAATCGGCCCACGATTTCAATCACCATAATATAACCAACCACACACACCGCAGCCGGAGCCGACACGATTAGAACCTGACGCATAAATTGGTTGGTAATCCGACTGAAGTTGGGTTCCAACGCTAGAAAGAATGATGGGATACCTACCATTAAAGACGTAATTGGCGTTAATTGAATAGGCTCAAACGGATACTGCATTGCCAAGAAAACAAAGATTAACGACAACGCAACGGAATACATGGTTTTAATCAGGTACATGGAAGCAACCCGCTCAATATTGTTAATCACTCGGCGACCTTCATTCAACACATCAATCATCGCGTCGAAATTAGAATTAATCAGCACGAAATCAGCGATACTTTTGGTACTCTCACTTCCCGAAGCCATTGCAATACCACAATCAGCCTGTCGTAATGCCAGCAAATCATTAACCCCATCTCCGGTCATTGCAACAGTATGCTTTTTTTCTTGAAGGGCACTAATCAACCGCTTCTTTTGATCCGGTGTAACCCGTCCAAAAACAGTATTTTCAGTCACAAGTTGTCCAAAATCATCGTTATCACTAACAGTTGACATATCAATGCTGTGGCCTGCATTTTGAATACCCGCGTTCTTAGCAATCGTCGAAACCGTTGTTGGATCATCTCCGGAAATCACCTTAATCGTAACATCCTGATTTCTAAAATATTGGAACGTATTAACCGCATTCGGCCTGATCACATCTGAAATCAAAATCAGGCCAATCATCCGGGGATTCCCCAAAGGCTTTTCGGCATCAAGCAAATCAACCTTGGCAACAGCCAAAACTCGAAATCCTTTTTTGGCATATTCTTGAATTTGATTTTTAGTGTCAGCATCCAACTGATGAAAAATAAATTGTGGTGCGCCGAAGACGTATTCACGGCCATTTGTAAATTCGACACCGCTCCATTTACGCTGCGATGAAAACGGTACAATCGTCGAAGCGGCCATATTCGGATCCTCAATGGCATTTTTAATGGCATTTGCTGTTTCGTTGGTATCACCGGTACCATAAGTAATGCCGGCGACAATCTTTTCCAACTCCGCCGTTTCTATACCGGTCATCAACGGAATGGCTTTTTCAAATTTTAAATCACCACTGGTAATCGTTCCGGTTTTATCCAAACAAATCACGTCGACTCTCGCCAATGTTTCAATCGCAGGAAGATCCCGAACCAGTGTCTTTTTCCTGGCCAAATGCATGGCAGACACCGCTAACGTCATTGAGGTTAAAAGAACGAGTCCTTCTGGAATCATCCCAATCATTGCCGCAACCGTTCCAAGAATTGCTCGGTTAATATCGTTTCCGCCAAATAATTTTGCGATGAACAAAATTAAACCCAGCGGAATAATGACGTAAGTTAAAACCTTAATAATACGATTAATTGTATTCAGTAAAATACTGGAGGTATCTTTTCCTTCTTTGGCTTCGTTGGACATGTGATTAACAAAGGTCTGCGCACCAACCTTTGTCACCAACATCTTCCCGGAACCACCCACCAGATAAGTACCGGAAGTTAATTTGCCGTTAACCGCTTTCGATATAGTCTGTGATTCACCTGTAATTGGTGATTCATCAACTTCCATCCCACGTGACTGCATCACAACACCATCAACAGGAATTTGGTCACCCCGGTTCAAAGCCAAGACATCGCCAAGAACAATGTCTTCCGGATAAATGTCGACCGGCTCTCCATTTCTAATAACAGTTGACTTGCCTTCTGCCAATAACACCATCTTATCAACTTGCCGTTTTGAGCGAATTTCCTGAATTATTCCAATAATAGTATTAAAGAAAGCAATCCCCAAAAATAGCAGGTTCTTGTAACTTCCCGTATAAAAAACCAGCGCACCAAGAACAACGTTAATCAGATTAAATAGCGTAAATGTGTTGTCCCTAAGGATTTCCTTAACGCTTCGGGTAAGAGATTGCTCTCCCAAATTTTTGTACCCACTCTTGACTTGGTGCTCAACCTGAGCAGAAGAGAGGCCCTGCTCAGGGGTTACTTCTGAAATTTTAACATCTGCCAAGTTAAACACCTCACTCTACGTTAATTGTACAAAATAATATCCGAAAAGCACATTTATTTGTATGGATTCAAAAGAAGTTTAAAAAATTTTAAATTGCCGTAGGGATTTAGGAAAATCACCCCGATCATCTTTATTTTATCATTTTATCAAGCGCTTACATTATTATAGGTAGGAAATATGCTAAAATTAAGCCATAACGATTATTACAAGGAGGAATTTTATGTTTGAACCCGATAAGTCGACTTATCAATTAAATGACGGCAATCAAATGCCGGTTTTAGGCTTTGGAACTTATAAAATCGCAAAGCCGGATTTAATGAATCAAACAATCCAATCTGCATATGAAAACGGCTACCGTATGTTTGACACTGCCCAATATTATCGAAACGAAAAAATGCTGGGCGATGCGATCCGCAACTTGAGTGTCCCCAGACAAGATGTCTTTATTATTGATAAAGTGACCGAAATGAATCAAGGCCATGATTTGACTATTAATAGTACCGACTTTTCCCTACAGCAATTAGGAACGGATTATGTAGACCTATTACTTGTTCATTGGCCAATCGCCGACAAGTTCTTTGAAACATGGGAAGCCTTTGAGGAATTAAAGAAGCAGGGGAAGGCCAGATCAATCGGCGTCAGCAACTTTACTCGTTCACAGTTGGAGCTGCTCAAAACGCAGGCCGATGAAATGCCGGTAGTTAACCAAATTGAAACCCATCCTTACCTTAATCAGGCACCACTCATTAAGTTTGACAAGAAACAATCTATTGTCACTCAAGCTTGGAGCCCTCTGGGAAGAGGTGCCGTCCTGGATAATCCAATGATCGGTAAAATGGCGGTTCACCATGGAAAAACGCCTGCTCAAATTATTTTACGCTGGGATATCCAACGAGGCATTTCAGTCATTCCAAAATCGCAAAATCCCGAACGAATTGCTCAAAATGCGGATTTAAATTTTGAATTAAGTGACGATGAAATGTCCATGCTGGATGTAATGAACCGAAATCAGCGAACGGGTAACGAACCCGAATTGGTTTATGAATTGGGAAAACAATATAAACAGTTTAAAAAATAAAACTGTATCGGATAGAATAAAGATCGTTCCGACTAAACCTGATTCTTTTAGTTGGAACGATCTTTAGTGTTGGTTTAATTTTGATCGGGGCATCTGATAGATTATTGTTGTCATCCAACTATTCATCCGATCAACATCAAAACGATCCAACAATGATACTGAACATCATTGTTGGATCGTTTTGATGAAATTATTTAATGTCTTATTAACTGCACACTCACCTGGTAGCTTTATTCAATTCTTTCTTTCAATAAATCTGCCAACTTTTGTAGTGCAGCATCACGTGTCTTAATAACATCCATATTCCAAATAATGGAGTCAATATCTCCACCTACGAAATCAAATTTTTCGTAGTAGATGTATGGATCTTCATCACTTTTTTGAAAGACTTTATCGACCTCTTTTGAAAATCCCTTTGCCCAATCATCATCATCCATTTCTTTAAAATCGAGCTTGGTGACATAGCCTTTTTGTTTAATCAAATCGACAGCCTTTTTAATTTCATTATCCGGATAGTTAAAATCTTTTTCGGGTTTCTCTTCCTCGTCCGCCTTTTTTTCCTTTGCACTTTCCTTAGCTTTCTGAGCCATAAGATACATCCCCTTATTTCTGTCTACTTTAAGCGTAGCACTGTTAGCAGCCAAAATTAAGAAAAAGCACCAATTTTTTTATAATAGATCGGGAATCTGTCATAATGGATTCAAATAGGAAATCCTCTTAAAAAAAGACTTGTATAAGCGTATAATTAGAGGTAGTCTTTTCAGTACCAATCAATAGGATTATATTAAATATATTTTGAAATGAGGAATAGAATTTTGGGCGATAGCCAGTTAATGACCAATTTATTGATTATTATAGTGACGTTCTTCTTTGCAGCTTTCTTCGTTGCAAGTGAATTTGCTCTTGTTCAATCAAGAGTGAGTGCACTGGAAGAAAGAAAAAAGAATCTAAAAGATCAAAAAATTACCAAGGGTAAAAAGATAACCAAGCTTAATCGGGAAATTCATATGGTAACCAATTTGAATGAATACCTATCAACAACTCAAGTTGGTGTTAGTTTGGCAGGTATCATTCTTGGCTATATCGGTGAATCTTTTGTTGTAACAATTTTGGTTGACGTCATGGAAATTCATAATTCGCCAATCAACCCTGCAACGGCCCATGCAATCGGTGCAGTTTTAGGAATTATTATTCTGACATACTTGGAAGTTGTCCTAACCGAAATTGTTCCAAAGAATATCAGTATTGATATGCCAATGAGAGTATTGAACTTTGTCTCAACACCACTTCATTATTTTCACATCATTTTTTATCCGTTTGTCTGGTTATTAAATGTTTCCGCAAACGGTATCGTTAAGATGCTGGGATTACCGTTTGCCAATGAAAATGCCGAATCATTTTCTCAAGCAGAAATTTTAAGCTTATCAAAAAATGCCGTTAAAAGCGGTGCGCTTGAACAAAATGATTATCTTTATATGAGACGGGCCTTCCAACTAAATGATAAAGTCGCAAAAGATATTATGATTGATCGAACACAATTGGTTGTGATTGATATTACAACCAATGTCAAACAAGCTATCCAAGTTTATTTGCAAAAGAAATTCAGTCGAATTCCGGTTGTCGCCAATAACGATAAAGATAAAATTCTCGGATATGTTTACAACTATGATTTAATTCGACAATCTCAAGTCGATTCAAGCATTAGAATTGATCGCTTACTAAGAGACATCTCGACAACTCCCGAAATGACGCCCATTACGGATGTTCTACACCAAATGATTGAAAAAAGAACACCAATCGTTGTTGTTGTTGATGAGTATGGCGGTACATCTGGTATTATTACCGACAAGGATATTTACGAGGAATTGTTCGGGACCGTTCGTGATGAAATTGATCCTTCCTTTACCGAATATGTGTTTAAACAGCCTAATGGCACTTATCAAGTTAGCGGAAAATTGACAACACATGACTTTGAACGTTACTTTGATGCAGACTTCCCTGAATTCACGAGTTCAGATGCTGTGACACTGGCCGGATATTTTCAGGATAACTATCCCGATGTTAAAGTCGGCGATGAGATTTCATTTGAAAATTTTGATTTCAAGATTGTTGATTTGGAAAACTCATTTATCAATTGGTTTGAAGTCACTAAACACAAGCCAATCACACCTACAAAAGATGATGACAATGATGGCAAATCGGATTAATTAAAAAACTCAAGAGACTGGTACAAGACAATTTGTTTTGCAGACAGTCTCTTTGTATATCGGGGTTGTTTTTAATTTTTACAATGACGAAGATATCTTCTAGGAGGATTTAAAATTGACAAAGCTATGGCGAAAAACACCGGCCTGGCTTACATACTCGGTGTTATTTACTGTGCTGACCGGCATCATTGCCGGCAGCTTACTTATGACTGGCCGATCGATGGTCTGGGAATTGGATGGATTTGCGCAGCATTACCCGATTTTGGTCCAACTTCGGCACATGATTGCAACGTTTCTTTCCGATCCCAGTCGTGGATTCACACACTGGAGCTGGGGGATCAGTCTCGGGTCTGATCAGCTGACCAATCTTTCATACTATGTAATCGGCGATCTATTCAACTACCTGGTCATTTTATTTCCTAAAAATCATATCGAAATGGCATTTGAATTTCTGATTTTTTTAAGAATGTATGCCTCGGGTCTGTCTTTTATGCTTTACACCTCAACGTATAAGTTTAAAAAGATAAGTCGTGTCATCGGTGCCTTGGCCTACGCGTTTAATGGCTATGCGCTATCCACAGGCTTGCACCATCCCTTTTTCATCCTGCCATTAATTTTCTTCCCGTTACTTTGTTATGGAATCGATCGTATTATACTGAATAAATCTTGGATTCCACTTGCTTTAGCCGTCTTCTTAACGCTATTTGCCAACTTTTATTTCGCTTGGATTTTGGCAATCGGCACGTTTATTTATCTCATTATCAGGGTACTGAGCCGCCGAAAAGCTGCTGACTTTCATTTTCTAAAGTCACTTGGTAAAATGGCCATTTCAGTTATTTTGGGACTTGGTATGTCGGCCATTGTTTTCTTACCGACTGCTCTTTTTGCAACTAAATCAACCCGTATCCATCAAGCATTTGCCAATGGAATGGTTCTTTTCCCACCCGAATATTATCTAAAAATGCCAAGTGCCATCCTTCCAACAGGTCGCGCCATGAATTTTTGGTTGGTCATTGGTATCACCAGCCTATCTTTTCTAGGTGTTGTTTATACACTTAGGCATTTTAAAAAATATTTTTGGCAAAACGTCGGCTTGATCATTGCACTTATCGGCATTCTCATTCCCGCTTTCGGTGCCATCATGAACGCCATCTCAACGCCATCCAACCGGTGGTTCCTGCTTGCCAATATAATCTTTGGTTTGGCAACAATGGCGCTCATTGATAACTTGGATCAACTGACCAAAAATGATATCGCCTGGTTGACTGCTTCAGGTATTGTTTTGGTTATCCTTGTCTGGGCGACCAATGGGTTTATCCTCAACTTAAAAGCACACGATGCCATTTCATATGGGTATTTATTTTTGACAGTCATTGCCCTACTGGTCATTTTCACTTTCAAATGGAAGCCGTGGGTAAAAGTCAGCCTTATTTTATGCCTCTTTATGCTCAATATTGCTTCAAATATTATCGGTATTTACAGTCCGAATGCAAGCAACTTGGCTATTCAGCAATTAAACCGCGGTTTAGCAACCCGGTTCAGCAAAGATTACTATAATGGCGCACAACAATACATTAAGAAACAACCCGGCTTCTTCCGGACATCCATGGCGCCAAGATACCATTACAACGAGCATCTCCAAAATTTAGCCAACTATACAAATACCAATACCGACCTGTCAATTAACAGTGGAATTAATAATACGTCCGTGTACCTCACCCTTCAAAACGGCTACCTGGGAAAGTTCTCACGTTCGGTTGGCAACAGTCAATTTTCAATGAATACCCCCATTGCACAGGGAGATTACCGAACAGCCTTTAATAACCTAATAGGTGTGCAATACATTTTTGCAAAGGCCAATACCAAAAAGCCACCGATGGTTCCATATGGTTATCACATCATAAAAAACGCCAACGGTCAGCCAAAAGTTTTCCAAGCTCAAGCCAGAGTTAATGCGGTTCCTGCTATCGAAAACATGGACGGCACGGTTATTTATAAAACAAATAACGCACTGCCGTTGGCCTACACACAATTTAGGACATTTTCGACCAATGCCTATAATCATCTGGACCCGGTCAACCGTGAACGTGTTATGACTCAAGGCGCAGTTGTTAGCCCTAAGAATAATAACAGCCCACTTACTTATCAATCAGCAAGTAAAAACTTAAAGTATCAAGTCCAAGTCGATCGATCCTCGTTTATTGACTCAGGCAAAAAACTAACGGCTTACCGTCTGGGCATTTTAGGCGATAAAGATCAAAAACAGGTTATTGAACAGCCGCACGCTCAGGTGAGTCTCGGAGCCAATCTTCAAAAGACAAAAGATTTACTGGCCACCAACAGAATGATTTATGAAAATAATCAGTACGAGAATCGCAACGGTCTTAGGAAGATGACAACCGATGTCACCGGCAAACCGCTTCAGTATTCTCTAAAAGTTAATAAGCCCAAGCAAACAAAGAATGCTGAATTATATTTGGTCCTTACCGGTATTAACCAAACCGATGGGTCAATTGCCGACCATAATAACTGGGCTGCCAATACGTTTTTACTTCAAAACAAACTTTACTCCAGACTCGGCAAGTTAAACGTTGCCCGACACAGTTTATTAACACCCACATTTGGTGGTTATAATTTTGATGCTTTTACCAACGTTTTTCACAACGGCTACGCGCAATACGACAATGACAATCTTTCAAATTACCGACAAATTGACAACATGGTATTAAATCTTGGTTACTCAACCAAATCACGAAAACAGATTAAACTCGATTTCAACCTGGTTAAAAACATTAAATTTAAATCTGTTAAATTAATTGCCATGCCGTTCAATAAATCTTACGATAACCAAATTCAAAAGCTTAAAAGAACCGGCCTTAATCACTTAAAGGTCTCAGATAATCAGGTAACGGGACAGTCTCACAATGGTTCTAACGGCACTTTGGTCACTTCAATTCCATATTCCAGCGGTTGGAAGTTACAAATCGATGGGAAACCCACAAACACGTTTGTCGTCAATAAAGGTTTCATTGGTGCAACGCTGCCTGCCGGTAATCATCAAATCAAACTTGTTTACACGACGCCCGGGCTTCAAATCAGTAAATGGATTTCCATTATCAGCTGGTTAATTATGATTCTGGCAATGCTTTCCGTAGGTTTTCGACTAGTACTGCCAAAAAAGAAAAACCGAGCAGCACACGCTGTCAACAAACAACCTTCAACGGGCCAGAAACCGCTTGATTAGTTGAATGATAGTGGTTACAGTATATTATGTATGATTTTATTATGTCTTTATATACGAGGAGAGTGGCTTAATGACACCCATCAAAATTTTATTTATCTCAATTGAAGGAAATACCCGTTCTTTCATCAAAGATTTGACCAAATATGCAGTGGGGATGCATGATCAGGATTCAAGCAACCCACTTGTTATCAGCAAAGAAATCAGCGATCAATCTGATTTTGAAGATGAAAGCGACCCATTTTTCGCTTTTGTTCCGACTTATTTAGATGGCGGCAACGGTATTGACAATGGTGTTAAAGAGTTAATGACTAATACACTTGGCGAATACATTGCCTATGGCAAAAATGCTTCGCTGTGTCACGGCATTGTCGGCAGTGGCAATAAAAACTTTAATGAGCAATATTGCTTAACTGCCAAACGGTATGCGTCTCAATTTAATGTGCCTTTCTTGGCAGATTATGAACTGCGTGGAACCGGCCGTGACGTTGAACGAATTTATAAGCTGTTAGCAAAAGGTTAACTCAACAAGTACTAAAAGGAAGCGGCTCGAAAATAATCGAGTCGCTTCTTTTTAGAATATTACTTTATCAATTAAACTGTTGATTAATCCTATTTCGCCTATGATTCAAAATCATTAAAATAACTAGGAACACAATGATAATTCCGGCAGCAAACGAGAAAAGCACGCCATAAGGTGCAAAATCTAAAAAGACACCACCGATTAGTGGACCAAGTGCCCTTCCAAAGGACATAAACAAATTATACATCCCTTGAAACTTTCCCCGCTGTTGCGGTGTTGATAAACTATCAATCCAAGCCGGAATACCCGGAAAACCAATCATTTCGCCAATGGTTGTCACAACCATGACGATGATAAACGCATAATATTGCTTGGCAAAAATAAGGCCGATAAACGAAATCGCAAAGATAAAGACCCCAATGTAAGTTTGCGTACTTAACTTAAAATGCTCACCAATCCGGTTAACGAACGGTTGCCCAAAGACAATCATCAACCCGTTCAACGTCCACAAAAGACTATAGTTCTCAAATGGAATATGAAGGTTCGTCATGTGAACAGAAATGACACTTTCCCAGAGTGCGTATGATAGATACACCCCCAAAACAACTCCGCAGATTGCCAGGATCATCGAACCAACATTGGTCTCATGTGGTGCCCCGGGTTGAATCTTTTTTCCGGGAGCTCGTCGCTGCACCACAACATTGAAATCGATCAAGGTAATCACTAACAAAATAAAGTAAAAAATGGCGGCAACAATAAAAACGGTTGTCACACCATGGGACAATAGGAATCCAACCATTAAGGTTCCAATAACGATCCCCACGTTTTGACCAATATACAAGACATTAAAAATTGCTCGTGTTGACCGTGTCTTAATACTAGCCGCATAAGAATTCAATAGTGTCATACAGGCACCATCCCCGAATCCTACAAATAGCAGCAGGATTGAAAACATTGGCCAACCATGAAAGAAGACCAGCCCGATAATTGCCGACATTGAAATGACAACACTGATAATTGCTGCCTTGTAGGGCGACCAACGGTCAAATAAATAACCCCCAAGGTAATTTCCAATCATCATAAATACCGACATTACCAAAATAGTCATTCCGGCCAGTGTTAACGATTTATGAAGGTAATTATGCATGTAAACCGTTACCAGGGGCCACATAAATGCAGCACCCGCATTCAGGATTAATGAATATAAAATAACAGAACTAAACCGAATTTCACTTCTTTTTGGCACATTATCCCTCCCCTCTGTTGATATAAAAATCTCCTCTCCCATTCTCTCACACCTCTTAGTGTTTCAGCAATTGGAAAGCCAAGTGATTTTTTAAATCTGGTTTTAATTATCTTTAAAATATGGGTCATTTTACAGACGCAAAAAAAAGTTGAAACAAATTAATTTGTTTCAACTTCCCATTTAAGCGGTCATTCTTATTTATTATTTACAAGCACAAATTTGTAATAGTGATAAGGTGCATTACCATATTTAACTTTAAGACCCTTATTAGCCTTGTTAACAATGATAAAGTGTGTGTTATCAGTAAATCTCAAATAGAACGTTTGAGTCGTTTTGCTTCCACGTTCACGATAAGTAATTTTCCAGAATGACTTGCTATAAGTCGTTACTTTATAGTTTGCGTAGTTGATCAATTTCTTTTGGAATTTACCATTCTTGTACAACGCTTGATTCAAACCAGTTGATTGGTTGAATGTTGTCACGACACGATAACCATTGTTATTACCTGAATACCACTTACCAGTTGGTTCGTTAATCGTTAATTTACTGGAAGCGCTGGTTGAAGCAGTTGCTTTTGAAGAACTGCTTGAGCTGGTATTGCTTGAACTAGTAGTCGTCGTTGTCGTCTGAGGTGTCTTAACAGTGACAATCCGGTAAAAATACGATGTTGATGATTTACGGGCATAAACATAAAGCTTTTGGTTTGCCTTTAGGTTTGTGTGTAAATCAGCACTGAATTTACCAGTTTGATTATCAGCTGTTGAAGTTGCGATAGTATTCTTATTTGAGTTACGAACAATGATCGAAACACCTTTGGTTGCAGTTCCGGTTACACTTGATGACGTTGTGTAAACGTTATTGACCGAAAGCGATGGAGAACTAGCAGATGCTTTTAAACTAACTCCTAAAAAGAATGACGCAAGAACAGCAATGAACGCGATAAACTTGATTTTCTTCATTTACTTGTTACTCCCTAATGTTTAATTTGCAAACTACATTATAAGCGAAACCGAAAAAAAAACCGCTGTTTAGATCTGTATTTAGAGGATTCTTAAGAAACAGGAAACCTATCACTTTTTCAAGTTATAATAATAGGTAGTTTAAAAAAAGAAATCAATTTTTTGTTTCTCACAAGCTGGCTAAATCTGGTCATTTTTCACTTTGTAAATCTTTTTCAAAATGAAAAGACCTATTCTGTAAATTTTTATCATTTACATTGTTAATTCCCTTTCGTTGCCGGCAGTTGTGTTATATAATGTTAGCGAAGTGGTATAGACAATATACCGAATTTTGCTTAGTTAATTTGATAGGAGTGAAAAAATTGCCAACTGAAAGACGTTCATTGATCATGCTATTCGGGGCAAACGGCGATCTTGCCGTTCGAAAACTTTATCCAGCTATGTTTAAACTTTTCGAAAAAGGAAACATCCGTGATCATTTTGCTGTAATTGGCTCATCACGATATAAGGTGGATGATGCTAAGTATCGGGATATGGTTACAAAATCTGTCGAAAAAGAATCCAGTAATAAAAAAATGATTGCTGACTTTGCCAGCCATTTCTACTTTGTTACCCATGACGTAACTGACTTATCTCACTATTCTGTCTTAAAAGATAAGGCCGATGAACTGGATAAAAAGTATAAATTGGAAGGAAATCGTGTCTTTTACATTTCAATGGCACCCAATTTCTTTGGAACAGTTGCTAAAAATATCAAGACTCAAGGATTACTCTCCAACAACAGCGGCTTCAACCGCCTGGTCATTGAAAAACCATTTGGTAGAGACTTTGAATCTGCAAAAGAATTAAATGACGAACTAAGTAATGCTTTTGAAGAAGATCAAATCTTCCGAATCGACCATTATTTAGGTAAAGAAATGATTCAAAATATCGAAGCTATCCGCTTTGGTAACACCATTTTCGAAGCCCTTTGGAACAATCGTTATATCGATAACGTTCAGGTAACACTTGCTGAAAAGCTGGGTGTTGAGGAACGTGCCGGTTATTATGACAACTCAGGCGCTTTAAGAGATATGGTTCAAAACCATATTATGCAGATTGTTAGTTTACTTGCGATGGAGCAACCGGTTGCATTTAAAGATACTGATATTCGTGCTGAAAAAGTTAAGGCCTTACGTAGTCTTCGTGTTTACAACGTTGCCGAAGCATCAACCAACTTTGTTCGTGGTCAATACGGCGCCGTTGGTGAAAGCAAAGCTTATCGTGATGAAGATGGCGTGCCAAAGGATTCAAACACCGAAACCTTTGTTGCCGGAAAACTTTTATTTGATAACTATCGTTGGTCAGGTACCCCGTTCTATATCAGAACAGGTAAGAAACTTGCCGACAAATTCACACGGGTTGATGTTGTCTTCAAAAAGCCGTTGGTTGATATTTTCTCCTTCCCTCAAAGTGGAAAGGCCTTACTCAACGCTAACGTTTTAACCATTTATATTGAACCAACTCAAGGATTCTCATTAGTTGTCAATGCTAAAAATAGCGAACAAGGATTCCATACTGAGCCGGTTAACTTGGAATTCCTCGAAGATTCAAAACGAACGAAGGAAACACCACAGCCTTACGAACGTTTAATTCATGATGTTCTTAAAGGAGATGGCACAAACTTTGCCAGCTGGCCGGAAGTAGCTAGCGCATGGAAGTTTGTTGACCAAATTCGTCGTGTTTGGGATATTCAACAACCAATGTTCCCTAACTACATTCCCGGTTCAATGGGTCCGGTCTCAGCTGATGAACTATTAGCTCGAGATCACAGAGAATGGATCTATAAATTGAATCAGTAATTAAATGATTTTACGAAAAGATCTGGACATTCCTGTTCAGGTCTTTTTTTCGTTCTAACAGGCTTGAAAAAAATTACCAATTTATGAAAATGATTTCAACTTGTCTGCCGTGGCTTGTAACCTAATTTTCATCATAAATCCGCGTTGCTTACGGGTGTTCATAAAAAATAGTTTAGAATTATGAAAACGCTTAATGATTTTCGACTGTCTTTTTTCACAAACTTATCATTAAAATATGGATATTGCCTATTCTAACGATATTTTATTTCACTTTCTGCTTGTGCAATGGTAAACTAACTGTGTAGTATCGTAGTAATTCTTAATAGAAAAGGATGGTTTTAAATGTCTGATCAAAAAGCAAACATCGGTGTTGTTGGTATGGCCGTTATGGGTAAAAACCTTGCCCTTAACATCGAAAGCCGCGGTTACACAGTTGGAATCTTCAACCGTACCGGAGCTAAAACAGAAGCTGTTATAAAAGACCACGGAGACAAGAAGCTGCTTCCAAGTTATTCAGTTGAAGACTTCGTTAAATCTCTGGAAACTCCTCGTAGAATCATTTTAATGGTTAAAGCTGGTAAACCAACTGACGCTGTTATTGATGAATTACTCCCACTCCTCGACAAGGGCGATGTCCTTATCGATGGTGGTAACACAAACTTCCATGATACGATGGCTCGAAATGCCCGTCTTGATAAATCAGGTATCAACTTTATCGGAATGGGTGTTTCCGGTGGTGAACTTGGTGCCCTCCAAGGTCCATCATTAATGCCCGGCGGTCAAAAAGAAGCTTATGATTTAGTTGAACCAATTCTTAAGCAAATCGCTGCCAAAGCACCTGCCGATGGCGAACCATGTGTCACATATATTGGCCCTAATGGTGCCGGTCACTATGTTAAGATGGTCCACAACGGTATCGAATATGGTGATGAAGAGTTAATCGATGAAAGTTACAATATTTTAAGAAACCTTGCCGGTTATTCAGTTGATGATTTAGCTGGCATCTTTAAAGAATGGAATAAAGGTGAACTTGACAGTTATCTAATTGAAATCACCACTGATATTTTGACTCATAAAGATGATATTGGTGATGACAAGACCAAACCAATCGTTGATATGATTCTCGACCGTGGTGCCAATAAAGGTACCGGTAAGTGGAGTTCACAAGATGCTCTTGAAGTTGGCGTTGATCAATCAGTTATTACTGAAGCCGTTTATGCCCGCTTCATCTCAATGATCAAGAAAGAACGTGTTGCAGCTTCTAAAGTACTTCCTAAGCCTAAGGGTGACGTTGATTTCGACAAAAAAGAAATTGTTGAAAAAGTCCGTGAAGCACTCTACTTTGGTAAAGTAATGAGTTACGCTCAGGGCTTTGCTCAATTGAAGGCCGCTTCAGACAGCTACAAGTGGAACATTAAACTTGGCGAAATGGCTAAGATTTGGAGAGCCGGATGCATTATTCGTGCCCGCTTCTTACAAAACATTACCGATGCTTATGATAAGAACCCTGATCTTCAAAACTTACTTCTTGACCCATACTTTATTGATATCGCTAAGAAGTATCAAGAATCAGCTCGTGACGTGGTTGCTTTGGCTACTAAGGCCGGTGTACCGGTTCCATCACTTGCTGCAGCTGTTTCATACTACGATTCATATCGTTCAGAAGTTGTTCCTGCAAACCTCTTACAAGCACAACGTGACTACTTCGGTGCTCACACTTATGAACGTGTTGATCGCCCAGGCAGTTTCCATTACACTTGGTACAAAGAACAATAAACCGTGCAAAATGATCTTTATTTGATCACTAGCTTAAAAAGGATGTCGGATAAATTATCCGGCATCCTTTTTTGATACTTAATTTAGACATCTGAAGTCTATCTGTTCCACTTTCTTCTAAAACCTATCCAATGGCATCCTCAACAGCATCCAATAATTCTCTAGTTGCCGCCTTTGCATTTTTGGCCTGCATAATGGCTGAAACAACTGCAACCCCGTCCACATGTGCCGGTTCAATTGCTTGAATATTGTGAGCCTTTAACCCACCAATTGCATAAACCGGAATATTAACAGCTTCCTTAATTTTTCCCAATGTCTCGATACTGGTATGAACCGTCTTTACATGGGTTTGGGTTGGAAAGATAGCCCCTACACCTAAATAATCTGCCCCTTGTTCTTCAGCAAGCTTAGCCTGTTTAAGTGTTTTTGTCGTTGCGCCAATGATTTTTTTGTTCCCCAAAATCCGCCGGGCAATTTCAACCGGTAAATCGCTTTGCCCTAAATGAACCCCTGCTGCATCAACAGCTTGCGCAATATCCAAACGATCGTCAATCATTAATGGTACTCGATGCCGATCTGCAATATCTTTTACCTTGACAGCCCACTCATAAATATCACGGCTTGATCGATTTTTTTCGCGTAATTGCAATAAACTGACGCCGGATTCGCAGGCAAGATCAATTTGTTGTAAAAAATCTTCATCATTTAAATTTGTATGGTCGGTTACCAAGTACAATGGCCGGTTTGTCACTTTCATGGATGATTCCTCCAAATTTACTTTTGTGTATGCTTTATTTATATGTTCGAAAAAAGTCTACCTAACTTAATCATCATTTGCAACTTAATGATTGTTGTTATCCATGGTTTCGTAAACATTTTTAAAGTGACTCAAAACATTTTCCGCTTTGCTCCACACACTTGACTAGGACTGCTCCTCAAAGCAGCACCACTTCATATAAGAGATCGATTTGAAAAATCCAAACCCGGGATTTCCCAAATCGCCGTCTTATACTCCGGGTGCTATCCGCTTTGCTCCGCACACTTGACTTTTATCCATGAAACCGCTATAAATAATACATGAGCTAATAAGCTTAATTAAATATTTCGTCTGGGGTGCCTGAACGTGTCTAAGTAAATGATTAAGATCATTTATTACCACGTTCGTAAAGGCTGAGATAATACCCATCGAACCTGATGCAGTTTGTACTGTCGAAGGAAGAGCGAACCGGAAAATTGATTTTAAATTTGGATTCCGAGATCTTCTTTTAACAGAAAAGAAGATCTTTTTTCTTTTTCTGTTAAAACCTGTTTGGATTCCAAGTCCGCCAATCTTGGTCCCCTTCCTTCGAGCAATCACGAAGAAAGGGGCTTTTATTATGGTGACAGTTAATGGTCAAGAAGAAGACGTTGCCGGTCAAACCGTCATTGACTTTCTCAAAAAGCGAAACGCACCAATTGAAAATATCGTCGTTGAGCGAAACGGCGACATTGTTCACCGAGCGCAATTCGATAAGATCAAGCTTGAGTCCGGCGACAAAGTCGAACTAATCTCATTCGTTGGTGGCGGCTAGAGGAGGAAACGCAAAAATGGAAGCAGAAGTTCAGGGACAGCGTTACAAAGATGTTTATGATGGCATGAAAGAACGAAATGTTAAAGACTCAACCGATAAATTAGCTGCTGCTCATGTCACAATTGCCGGTTCAGGTGGACTTGGTTCAAATATCGCCATCGCATTAACCAGAATTGGTGTCGGTCATTTAAAATTAATTGATTTTGACTTCGTTGAATTGAGCAATTTAAATCGTCAACAATTCAAATTAAGCCAGGTTGATATGCCGAAAGTTGTTGCAATGAAGCAAAATTTACAGGAATTCAATCCATTTATTGATATTCAAACGGCTCAGGTTAAGGTTACCCACGATAATGTCAAAGACTTATTTGAAAGTGCCGATATTATCTGTGAAGCATTCGACAATCCGGCTGCAAAAGCCATGTTGTTGGATGCTGCATCCGAGTTTTATCCCGACAAGCCATTAGTTATGGGAACCGGGATGGCCGGGATTCACAGTTCAAATACCATTACCACCAAGCATCCCCGCCCTAATCTTTACATTGCCGGTGATGGCACAACCAAAGGTGCCGAAGGTCTAATGGCACCTCGGGTCATGATATGCGCAGGACATGAAGCTAATATGATTACACGTTTAATTTTAGGACAAACAGAAATTTAGGGAGGACTATTATTATGTCAGCATCCATTCAAGACAAAGATGAATTAGTTATCGGCGGTCATAAATTTACGTCCCGTTTTATTCTTGGTTCGGGAAAATATTCTTATGACTTGATTGATTCGGCCATTAACAATGCAAAAGCTCAAATCATTACGATGGCACTTCGCCGGAACACAACAGGATCAGAAAATATTTTGAATTTTATTCCCGAAAATATCACTATTTTACCTAATACTTCCGGTTCGACAACCGCTGAAGAAGCTATTCGAACGGCACGAATTGCCCGCGAATTAAGTGGCAGCAACTTTATCAAAGTTGAAGTCGTACCTGATAAAAAATACTTGATGCCGGATAATTACGAAACCCTGAAGGCAACCGAAGTTCTGGCAAAGGAGGGCTTCATTGTGATGCCTTATATATTGCCGGACTTAAACGCAGCTCGACAATTAGTTGATGCCGGAGCAGCCACCATCATGCCGTTAGCTGCTCCGATTGGAACGAATAAAGGCCTTTCAACAAAGGACCTTATTCAAATCCTGGTAGATGAAATTGATGTTCCGGTTATTGTAGATGCCGGAATTGGTCGACCGAGCCAAGCCGCAGAAGCAATGGAAATGGGTGTTTCAGCAGTCATGGCCAACACGTCGATGGCAACCGCCGGTAATATCCCACTTATGGCGGAGGCCTTCAAATTGGCAATCGAAGCCGGCCGAAAAGCCTATCTCGCAAAGCCCGGCCGGGTTATCGAACACGGCGCAGTTGCTTCATCACCATTAGCCGGTGTCAGCACTGCTAAATAGAAGGTGAAAAAATGCCAATCAAAACTGACCAATTAAACAACCGTTTGACGACTATTAATCAATTCTCTAAAAATGAAGTTGGTCAAAACCGTTTGGTATACTCGCCTAATTGGGTTAAGGGACAAAAGCAGCTTATTTCTTGGGGCAATCAGGCTGAAATGACTATAACCGTTGATACCTACGGCACTGTCTATTTGGATGTCATTGGTTCACAATCGCCTGACACTATTATTGCGACGGGATCACACATGGATACGGTTGCTCATGGTGGGCCATATGATGGCCTATATGGCGTTGTTGGCGGTCTTCAAGCCATTCTGAACCTCGTTCGTACATTTGGTCAACCCAAGAAGACATTACGCCTCATCTCATTCAGTGAGGAAGAAGGCAGTCGTTTTCCAGCAACGTTTTCCGGTTCAAAACACTATGCAAGGATCCAAAACGTAACTGGAATTAAGGATCAATCCGGCATCGCTTTTGACACAGCTCGCCAAAAAGCCGTTTCTAAGTTAAAAGAAGCGGCTGATGAAATGGGGTTGCCCAATATCCCCTCAACATTTACAGAACTTCATATTGAACAAGGGCCTCGTCTGATTGAGTCACACTGTCAAATCGGCTTGGTAACCTCAATTGTTGGTCAACGACGCTTTACCGTAACAGTAAACGGCATCGCCAATCATGCGGGGACAACACCGATGACCGACCGCCACGATGCTCTTCAAATCGCAATTGTTTTAATTAGCCACCTTAAAGCTATTGCGGCAGAAATCAGTCCACAGCTCACATTCACAGTTGGCGAATGCCATGTCTGGCCAAATACATCAAATGTTATTCCTGGGAAAGTAATATTTAGTATTGATACCCGTCATGTCAGTGATACCACTTTGAATCTTTTTGAAAACAGGCTAAGAGATGAAGCACAAAAAGCTTCAAATTCACCCGTGTCGATTACTGTAAACCGGTGGGTAGCTGACCACCCCACACAACTTGATAACGGCATGCTGACCAGAAATAAGCAATTGGCAAAGAACCTTGGTATTAGTTATCAAACACTTGCTTCGGGAGCTGGTCATGACAGCGAAATCATGAGTAAAGTAACTAAGACGACTATGATTTTTGTTCCGAGTATTGACGGTATCAGTCATGCACCACAGGAAAATACGTCTGATACCGATTTGCATACTGGCGTAAAATTACTTCAAGAAAGTCTAAGAGAACAGGCATACTAACTTGTGAGACGTATTACTTTGATTACTTCTAAAAAATGTTCGTAGAATAAACCACACTTTTCTTTCTAAGATAATAAAAACCAAGTTCGATTAATGAGCATCAAACTAGCGATGGAAAAACTCATTTGATAGCTTAATCGAACTTGGTTTTTATATTGACAGCGTCAAAAATTAGTTTGAACCAGCGAGTGAGTCAGTCGAATGATTCACTTTACCGGCATTCTTGTCGAATGGAACAGTCTTAACAACGCCTAGTACCTTGTCTTTGTCAACAAAGCCCCAGTATCGACTGTCGTTTGAAACAGAACGATGATCACCGAGTACAAAATATTTGTTTCGAGGAACTTTCACGGAATTTTGATCTTTCGTCCAATGTGTTGACAAACTTTGAAGATTCCAATTACCCGTCCCGGTACTTCGCTGATATTGACTAATATAGCTTTGATTTAGCGGTTGATTATTGACGTAGATCGTACCATTATTGCTGCTGACGGTATCACCGGGAAGACCAATCACTCGTTTGACGTAATAATCAGTGCTTGCCTTGGCCTCTGGATCCTCGCCGTGAGCGTTAAAAATAATGACAGCGTTTCGACGAATTGGTAATGTTTTGAAAACGCCCACCACTTCAGCATTCTGTAAGTTCGGCTGCATTGAAGTCCCTTTAATAAAACTGGCACTCACAAAGTATTGGCGAACAGCAAAACCGATTAACAATCCCATCGCAATTGGGAACACCCAACTAAAAATCTTTTTAAGTATTTTCAAATTGCCCTCCAATAAAAACGTTTATTAATCCTGTAAAGATTAATTTCATAATATCACGTTCTTTAATTAAGGTTGTTTAAGATTCATCTAAGTCGTAAAAAGACTGAAAGTAAAAGCAGTCTGCTTTTACCTTCAGTCTTTTTTATGTCAGACACGTCACTACTATCTATTCGTAATGGGTACCGCGTAGTCGATCCAACGTTTCTTTCTTCAAGTAGTAGGGAGTCACTCCATCATCAATGGCTTTATCCAGTAACCCCTGTGCCTGTTTACGAGCAACGATAGTAGGTACCTTTATAGAAAGAACCGATTTATTAATCAGCATCTGATGAACATCCAAATTAGTTTTGGTTTTAAACCTTAATTTGGGTTCAGCCTTTGTTTCCTTTGAATGATTGCTTTTTTCCTTAGCCATGAAGATCCCTCCTCACCATTAATCGAAATAAAAGAATTAGTCGTTACCTTCAACATAGCAAATCGCTCAATAAAAGTATATTTAGATGACTAGTCTCTAACGGGAACTTTATTAAACTTGTCTTGATACCATTCTTCCCAAGTACCGGAAATCAAATTTCCGTTGTCGTAATACTCAGGATTGATCACTGAAATGACGTGTTTGAGGTCACCGCCGCATTCCTTATAAAGCTCATCACGAAGCTCCTCAGGAGTAAACGATCGATTTTCGAAAATGAAGTGGTTAATGTCAGCCAGATAATAATCTACTTTATACATGGAAAGAATCTCCAAATTATTTTTCTTCAAACGTGGTAAATAAAAATCAACGAAATCTTTAATTGCCTTCATTGTTGCTGTCTCATTCAATTTATCGATAGTAACTGTTTCTGCCACGATAGCACCTCCTTTTATTCCATTATGCCACATTTCCGTCTTCAATGATCAACCAAAGTAGTATGATGGAGATGGATCTAAAATAACAAAGGATGCGAATAGCATGGCAGATAGAAAAGTTTATACCGATTATTTCTTCGACGAACCTGCATTTAATACTCATGATGGTGGTTATGTGCCCCTCAAGGAGCCTGATACCCCACAGGAAAAGTTGAGGATCCCGGCGTTATTGAAACCCGATAAAGAGACAGATACCGATATGTATTATACGGTGATTGCCCAAACTGGCGAAACCCAGTTATTGCCAGGCGCAAAAACCAAAACATGGGGATATAATGCCAGCATATTAGGTCAAACAATTGTTTTTAAGGATGGTAAAAATATTCACATTACATTAAAAAACGAATTACCTGAATTAACAACCTTCCATTGGCATGGTCTGAATGTACCAGGACCAATCACAGACGGTGGCTGTCATGCACCCGTTTATCCGGGAGAGAGTACTCAAATTAATTTTAAGTGTAACCAAGTAGCCGCAACTTTATGGTTACACGCACATCCGTGTCCAGCGACCGCTCAACATGTCTGGAAAGGATTAGCCACTACCGTGATTGTTCAAGACCAAACCGAAAGCCAGCTGCCATTCCCAAGAAACTATGGTGTTAACGACATTCCCTTGGTTCTTCAAGACCGCAATTTCCATAAAAATAATCAACTCGATTATATGGCGGATTATGATCCGGATGGCATTCAGGGACCGACCCCAATGATCAATGGGACAATTAATCCATATTTCGATGTCACAACTCAACGGCTCCGTTTACGTATTTTGGATGGCGCTAATAGACGTGAATGGCGGTTACATTTTAGTGATGATTTAAAATTCACCCAAATTGCTTCTGATGGTGGTGTCTTACCGGAACCCGTCGATTTTACCCATTTGATGTTAACTTGTGCGGAAAGAGCGGAAATTATCGTTGATTTTAGCGGATACAAACCCGGTGATGAAGTCACATTGTATTCTGACGATGTGCCACTTGTTCGTTTTAGAATTCATCAGTTTGCAAAAGACGATACAACACTGCCAGATCACCTAGTAAACATTCCTGATCCAGACGTCACACCAAATACAAAAATCCATCAAGTTGTTATGGCCGGAATGGATGAAGAAGTTGAAATTAATGGTAAAAAGTTTGATATGCAGCGAATTGATGACAAACAACAGGTTGGCAGCGTTGAATACTGGGACGTCAGCAACACCAATGATAAAACGGGTGGGATGATTCATCCTTATCATATGCACGCAACTCAATTTAGAATTGTTTCCAGAAATGGTCATGAACCCTATCCAAATGAACATGGATTAAAAGATACAGTTGGTGTTAACCCGGGTGAAACCGTTCGATTAAAAGTTTGGTTCGATAAACTGGGTGTCTTTATGAACCATTGCCATATCCTTGAACATGAAGATGGCGGCATGATGGCACAATTTGAGGTTTATGATCCTGATCATCCAAAGACTTACAAGTTAATGGATATGGATACGTTAATGACCGCTTTCGCAAAAGAAAGAGGCGTTAAGAAAGAAGATTTAAACATTCCCGGCATGCACATGTAGTTAATTCTTGCATTGCTGAGAGGTGTATGATAGTATACTAGTTGGAATGAAAATCGAATAGAAGCTGTTAGGTGAGGCTCCTATGTGAAAAATGCTACTGCTCAGAAACGTCGAAAAACGCCAATGAGTCAGCTGTTCTAGTCAAAGTAAGGCTTGAACTAACGTAGCTGTTATTGAATAACTACATCACATAGTGCTAAAGCTCAACGACTGGCTAAAGCTTTATTTAGGTGTCCAGTCGTTCAGCGACTGGACACTTTTCATTCTAAAAAATGAGTTTAAGAGGTGAGATTTATGACAACTGAATTTATAGATCCTGGAGCGACGAAACACCAGTCTACCAAGGGAAGACCGGTTGTGATAGTATCTCTCTCGCGGATTAGATTCTAAGGAATCCCAACGAGAAATTGTTACAATCGATTTTCCCAAAGAAAGCAAAATTTGACATATCTAAACGTATTATTTCTTGATTCTAAGGCTTTAATGCCACATGTGTCACAAGAAAATTCTCGTTCTCGTTTGTTTAGGTATTTCAACACTTTTGGGAATTCGATTAACACAATTTCTCAGTGGTTTTGGACATTTAGGTACTGACGTACTTGTGTCCGATCGGCTGAACGCGGCCGAAAAACGCTTCACCTTTTAGGAAACTATTTGGGGAGAATGACATTAATCGTGATATATTGCCAACACATAAATACGGTAATAATAGTAATTACGAGGGGACAACCTCCAAGAATCCGGCGGAAGCTAATTCTTGAAAAATGACTGCTATCTTACTGGATAATAAAATTATAAAGCCACCAACGTAAATTCGTTGGTGGCTTTTTTTGCATCTTCATTAGCTCAATTCAAACGTTCAGCTTTAGGATTAGGCCGCTTGAACTGTGAAATATAATTTTCTGATTTCTGTTCATCAAATTCGTTTTCCGATTTTCCAATAACAACTGTCGCAAGTGAATTACCAACGACATTAACAGCTGTTCGTCCCATATCAACAATTCGATCAATGCCGGCAATGAACGTTAATCCACTCATCGGTACACCAATCGTTGAGATGGTTGCCAACAGCACGACAAAGGATGCACCAGGAACCCCAGCCATTCCTTTAGAGGTGATCATAAGGACAACCAGAAGTGTCACTTGTTGCCCAATGGATAGATGTATACCATATGCCTGTGCTAAGAACAACGCGGCCAGAGATTGATAAATAGCCGAACCGTCTAAGTTGAATGTGTAACCGGTAGGAATAACAAAAGAAACAATCCCTTGATTTGTCCCAAATTTATCCATTTTTTCAATCATTTTTGGTAATACCGCTTCTGAACTAGCCGTTGAAAACGCAAGTACAATTTCATTTTTAATAACTCTAAGCAAGTCAGAAATTCGAAATTTAAAGAGTCTGGCCACAATACCCATCACGACTAGCACAAAAATAATCATCGTTAAGTATGTAATAATCACAAAATAACCGAGTGGTATTAGCGCACTTATCCCCATTTCGGCTAATGCAACCCCGATCAAAGCACAAACACCAACTGGTGCTGCATGCATAACCCAATTAGTCACTTTAAACATCACTTCTTGAACAGCTTGAAGAAAATCAATTAAGATCTTTCCTTTTTCACCAATAGCAGCTATACCAAGCCCAAAGAAAACGGAGAAGAAAATAACTGGCATCATATTACCACTTGCCAATGAACTAAAAATATTGGTAGGAATAATGCCTAATAGTGTATCCCAAAGTCCAGTATGTTTTGCCGATTTAGCGGTTGCCATATACTGACTAATATCGGATCCGTGAAGTGAATGAATATCAATCATCGTACCAGGATGCAGGACATTTGCAACAATCATTCCCAAAGCAATAGCGACCGTTGTCATTAATTCAAAATAAATTAAGGTTTTCAGGCCCACTCTCCCCAACTTCTTAATGTCTCCTATACTAGCAATTCCTACTGTTAAGCAAGAAACCACAATTGGTAAAACAATCATTTGAATAAGACTGATAAACATTGTCCCAATATTTTGCATCGTTGTAATTGCAACTTGATTTTTATAAAAAATAATGCCAAATACGATTCCCAATACCAGACCAATAAGGATTTGCCATCCCAAAGTCAGACGATACGATTTATAACGCTTCATGATTTCACCTTTTTCCAAATAGTTTCACTTTCTCAATATATAACAAAGACCTTCGATAGTAAATAACTATCGAAGGTCTAATTTGCGTGGCAACGTCCTACCCTTGCAGGGGGCGATCCCCCAACTACTCTTGGCGTGCAGAAGCTTAACGACTGTGTTCGGCATGGGAACAGGTGTATCCTTCTGGCTATCGCCACCACACTATTTTC
>Ga0214925_100115_pt1 | contig 76530 bp, 70 predicted proteins | sample Stichaenrichment_FD_168299 | JGI IMG/M metagenome (GOLD analysis project Ga0214925, IMG submission 168299) | Xylose enriched microbial communities from anaerobic bioreactor in Madison, Wisconsin, United States - 63SRT | ecosystem: Engineered > Bioreactor > Anaerobic > Unclassified | place: USA... | reverse complement strand
CGACGTGCCTGCTGCCGCTCCCTGATTAGGTCGTTCTCATATTTATTTTTCAAAGACCCTTTGAGGGTTTGTTTGCTATGCCCTCTACACGGTTTCTAACCGCCCGCCTCTTTTTTCAAACTTATTCCTCCACATGTAATTAATGCAAAGATCAGAAGGTAACTTATTAAGAAATTGTCTTGAAATTCGAACATTTGCAGACATCCCTAAAGAACCGTAGTACTTTTTATCTTGTATTCTGTCGGATATGTCTGATAAACAGGAAAGGGACTGTCACACCGGATCCAGCCTTCTATGGCCCAATCTGCCAATGGTGTAACAGTCCCTCTATTTTATTACCGGATGATTGCTCTGGCTTTCAGAACACCATCAGTGGCCTCGATCTTGGTCATTACCTGCTCATTGACCGGTGCTTCCAGATCAATCACAGTGTAGGCAAAATCCCCACGGCTCTTATTCGCCATGTTTGCGATGTTGAATCCCTCATCAGAGAGGATACGCGTAAATCTGCGGATCATGTCCTTTACATTCTTGTGACAGATGCACAGACGCGCGGCATCCCGAAGAATTCCATTGTCCATGTTCGGATAGTTAACGGAGTGGCTGATGTTGCCATTCTCCAGGAAATCACGGATTTCCTTCACAGCCATCTCGGCACAGTTGTCCTCAGCCTCCTCTGTTGATGCTCCCAGATGTGGTGTGATGATGGTGTTCGGTGCCTTGATGATCTTCTCATTGGCAAAATCTGTCATGTACTTCTTTACCCTGCCGCTCTGCAGCGCCTCGATCATGGCATCTTCATCCACCAGCACATCTCTCGCATAGTTCATGACAACCACACCCGGCTTCATCATGGCAATCGCCTCGCGGCTGATCATGCCCCTTGTGCTGTCCGTAGCCGGAACGTGAATGGTGATAAAATCGCAATCCTTGTAGATCTCATTGACATCCTGAATATGACGGATTGTTCTGGAAAGATTCCACGCAGCATCTACAGACAGGAAGGGGTCATAGCCGTAAACCTCCATGCCCAGATGTGTAGCGGCATTTGCAACCAGCTGTCCGATGGCGCCAAGACCTATGATACCGAGCTTCTTGCCGCTGATCTCTGTGCCCGCAAACTGCTTCTTTGCCTTTTCCGCATCCTTACCGATATTGGCATCATCATGATTTGCCTTTACCCACTCGATGCCTCCGATGATATCTCTGGATGCCAGCAGCATGGATGCAATGACCAGCTCCTTGACTGCATTTGCATTTGCTCCCGGTGTATTGAAGACGACAATGCCCTGCTCTGCGCATTTCTCCAGCGGAATATTGTTCACACCGGCACCAGCGCGGGCGATGGCAAGGAGCTTGCTGCCAAACGTCATATCATGCATCTTTGCGCTTCGTACAAGGACCGCATCCGCTTCCTCAAAGCGATCGGTTTCCTTATACTGCTCGCTGAACCGCTGAAGACCAACCCTGGAAATATTATTCAAGCAATGATACTGATACATTATCTCAGATTCTCCTTTTCAAATTCGCCCATGAATTTAACAAGAGCTTCTACACCGGCATATGGCATTGCATTGTAAATGGAAGCGCGCATGCCACCGACCGTGCGATGTCCCTTCAGATTCTCCAGACCTGCTTCCTTTGCCTCTGCGACAAACTTTGCGTCCATATCCTTGTCGCCGGTCACAAAGGGAACATTCATCAGGGAACGGTCTTCCTTTCTGACGGTACCCCTGAACAGCTTTGACTGATCCAGATAATCATAGAGAAGCTTTGCCTTCTTCTCATTCCGCTCGTTCATAGCTTCCAGACCGCCATTCTTCTTCAGCCACTTGAATACCTTGCCGCAGATATAAATGCACCAGCAGTTCGGTGTATTGTACAGGGAGTTCTTGTCTGCCTGTGTCTTGTACTTCATCATGGTTGGTGTGCCCGGCAGACAGTTATCTGTGATCAGATCATCACGTACAACTGCAATGACCATACCGGCAGGGCCGACATTCTTCTGTACACCGCCATAGAACAGACCATATTTCTCCACATCAATCGGACGGGAAAGGAAATTGGAGGAAACATCCGCTACAAGGAGCTTGCCCTTTGTATTCGGAAGCTTCTTGTACTCTGTTCCGTAAATGGTGTTGTTCTCACAGATGTATACGTAATCCGCATCCTCATCAATCGGAAGATCGGAGCAATCCGGAATATATGTGAAGTTCTTGTCTGCAGAGGAGGCGATCACATTTACTTTTCCATAGATCTGTGCCTCCTGCCATGCCTTCTTCGCCCAGTTTCCGGTAATGATATAGTCTGCCACACGGTTGCGCATAAGGTTCATGGGCACCTGGGCAAACTGAAGGCTTCCGCCTCCCTGCAAAAACAGAATTTTATAATTATCCGGAACTCCGACAAGCTCACGGAAATCCTGCTCGGCTTCATTGATAATATCGTCGAACATTTTAGATCGATGACTCATCTCCATAACTGACATGCCACAGCCACGGTAATCCATCATCTCTTCCTGTGCTTCCTTCAGAACCTCCTCCGGAAGGACAGCCGGTCCGGCCGAAAAATTATAAACTCTGCTCATCACTTTTTCCTCCTGTGATCTTTCTTCTCTGTGCACAGCGGACAAAGGGCGGATGCCTGCGCTTCTGCTCCCGCACCGCGGATACACACTTCACCATGATAAACTCTTGACAAATGGTTGTCAATCGGAGAATACCGAAAAGAAACCTCCTGCATGCGTCCTTACGTATACGTTATATACATATGCCAGGCTGCTTTTGCGCAGCCTGGCAGGAAATTACAGGGCCTCATGTCCTGGTTTATCATATATTCCGGCAATTACTTATGCCAGTTTTCCATATCCTTCTGATCATAAATCTCATCGTTTGGCTTGCCTGCCGGAATCATCGGTGAAACCTTATCATCCGGATCAATGATACAGTCAAGCACAACCGGTTTCTGGTCGGCAATCGCCTTCTGCAGTGCCGGTCCGAATTCCTCTGTTTTCGTAATCCGTACGCCTTCCGCACCCAGCGCTTCTGCAACCTTTACAAAATCTACCTTGTCATTGAGTACGGTACTGGAGTACCTCTGCCCGTAGAACAGGTTCTGCCACTGGCGCACCATACCCAGCACATGATTGTTGATCACGACCTCAATCACCGGTATGTTACTTCTGACCGCGGTTGCCAGCTCATTCATATTCATGCGGAAGCAGCCGTCTCCGGCAATATTGATCACGGTCTTATCCGGTCTGCCACACTTCGCACCGATTGCGGCACCAAGACCGTATCCCATGGTTCCAAGGCCTCCGGAGGTGAGGAAGGTCCTCGGCTCCGTGAACTTATAATACTGGGCCGCCCACATCTGATGCTGACCGACATCTGTGCAGATGATGGCCTTCCCCTCTGTGATTTCATAGATCTTGCGGATGACAAACTGTGCGCTCAGACGATCTTCGGGTACATAGTCATTGATCAGCTTCTGCTTTGCGTGCATCTCATCGGTCCAGTCCGGATTGGATTTCTCCGATATCTCAGGAAGAATCCGGTCAAGGACCTCCTTCATATCGCCTGAAACACTCGCTGTCACGACAACGTTCTTATTGACCTCTGCCGGATCGATGTCAATCTGGAGAATCTTTGCCTGTCTGGCAAAGGTCTTCGGAGACCCGACATCCCGGTCTGAGAAGCGCGCTCCCAGAACGATCAGCAGATCGCACTTTGAGATCAGCAGGTTGGCGCCCTTTGTGCCGTGCATACCCAGCATGCCCATATACTGGTCGTCCGTTCCGGGGAAGGTCCCCTTACCCATCAGCGTATCGCAGACAGGGGCCTGGATTCTGTGTGCAAGCTCTATGACCTCCTTCTGGGCACCGGAGATTGCCGCGCCGCCGCCAACCATCAGATACGGACGCTTTGCGGCATTGATCATTTCAACTGCCTTCGCAAGACTTCTGTCATCCAGATGGGAATCCGGGGCAGTCTGCTCCGGCTCCTTTCCTGTGAAGTCACAGGCTGCTGCCGTGACATCCTTCGGAATATCTACAAGGACCGGTCCCGGCCGGCCGCTCTTTGCAATCACAAACGCGCGCCGGATCGTATCGGCCAGATCTTCTACATTTTTTACAATAGAGCTGTACTTTGTAATCGGTGTGGTGATTCCGGTAATGTCTACCTCCTGGAAGCTGTCCTTGCCGAGGTAGCTGGTTCCTACATTCGCTGTAATTGCAACAATCGGAACCGAATCCATATATGCTGTCGCGATACCGGTCACGAGATTTGTCGCGCCCGGACCGGAGGTTGCCAGACAGACGCCGATTTTTCTCGTCGCCCTGGCATAACCATCCGCCGCATGCGACGCTCCCTGCTCATGGGATGTCAGAATATGGCGGATTTCCGGATGCTTATACAACTCGTCATAGATATTCAGAATCGCGCCGCCCGGGTATCCGAAAACGGTATCCACACCCTGCTCCTTCAAACATTCAATCACAATCTGTGATCCAGTTAACTGCATGTCCGTTTCCTCTCTCATGTCATCTGTTTTCTGTCTCTGTGTTTTCTATACTTCTGAAAAACGCCCGTCACATCGATGCAAAGCTCACTGCACGTCCGGCGTCCGCAGAATTGCGCCGCGGTTTGCACTCGTTACCATTGCTGCATAGCGCGCCAGATATCCGGTGGTAACGTTAGGCTTTCTCGGTACCCACTGTGCTTTTCTTCTTGCGAGCTCTTCATCGCTCACCTTCATTTCCAGCTTGTGGTTCGGGATATCAATGCTGATGATATCTCCCTCCTGCACAAGGGCAATCGGTCCTCCGACAGCAGCCTCCGGGCTGACATGTCCGATCGAAGCACCTCTTGAAGCACCGGAGAAGCGGCCGTCTGTGATCAGCGCCACACTGGAATCAAGTCCCATACCGGCAATGGCGGATGTCGGATTCAGCATCTCGCGCATACCCGGACCACCCTTTGGCCCTTCGTAACGGATCACAACTACATCACCCGGAACGATTTTTCCACCCTTGATTGCGGCAATCGCATCCTCCTCACATTCAAATACCCTTGCCGGACCTTCATGCACCATCATCTCCGGAAGGACAGCAGACTGCTTTACAATTGCGGTATCCGGGGCAAGGTTGCCCTTCAGTACTGCAAGACCGCCCTTTTCCATGAACGGATGATCAATCGGACGGATGATCTCCGGATCCTTATTGATGCAGTTTTTAATGTTTTCTCCGACAGTTTTTCCTGTGACAGTCATGCAGTCCAGGTTCAGCAGATTCTTTTTGGAAAGCTCATTCATGACTGCATATACGCCGCCGGCTTCATTCAGGTCCTCCATATAGGTCGCGCCTGCAGGTGCCAGATGGCAGAGGTTCGGTGTCTTCTCACTGATTTCATTGGCCAGCTCTGTATCAAAATCAAAGCCTGCCTCATGAGCAATTGCCGGAATATGCAGCATGGTATTGGTAGAGCATCCAAGCGCCATGTCAACGGTAAGCGCATTCAGAAAGGCTTCCTTTGTCATGATATCTCTCGGGCGGATGTTTCTTCTGAACATTTCCATAACCTGCATGCCGGCATGCTTTGCAAGACGAAGTCTCTCGGAATAAACTGCAGGAATCGTTCCATTTCCCTTCAGTCCCATGCCAAGAGCCTCTGTGATACAGTTCATGCTGTTCGCCGTGTACATGCCGGAGCAGGATCCGCAGGTCGGGCAGACCTTTCTCTCATACTCTGTAACCTGCTCCTCTGTGAAGGTGCCTGCCGCATAGGACCCGACAGCCTCGAACATAGAGGACAGACTTCTCTTCCTTCCATAGACATGACCGGCCATCATCGGACCGCCGCTCACGAAGACGGTTGGAATATTGATACGTGCCGCTGCCATCAGAAGGCCGGGCACATTTTTGTCACAGTTCGGGATCATGACCAGTCCGTCAAACTGATGCGCAATTGCCATACATTCTGTGGAATCACAGATCAGATCACGGGTCACCAGAGAGTATTTCATACCGATGTGCCCCATGGCGATGCCGTCACAAACGGCAATGGCCGGGAACATAACCGGCATTCCTCCTGCCTCAGCGACTCCCATTTTTACCGCCTGAGCGATTTTGTCCAGATTCATATGGCCGGGAACAATCTCATTGTATGAGCAGACGATACCGATCAGAGGCTTCTGCATCTCCTCCTGGGTAAATCCCAGCGCATTAAACAGACTTCTTGCAGGCGCTGCCTGCATACCCTTTGTTACATGATCACTATTCATAACAATGTCTCCTGTATTCTTTATGTAAACTAAAAGCCGATATCTTATATTGTTGAAGAAATGTTTATATCGATTAAGGTAGAATTATTTTATCGTCATTTTCTTATTGAGGTTCCGATTCCGTAACGTAATCCCTGTCAGTCTTCCTTCAGAATGGCTGTAATCGCATCTCCCATTCCGGAGCAGGTGACCCTCGTGGTCCCTTCCGAATAGATATCACCTGTGCGATAGCCGTCTGCCAGGACGCGCTGCACTGCGGATTCTACCGCATCGGCTTCCTCATCCAGATTCAGGGAGTAGCGAAGCATCATCGCGGCGGAAAGAATCGTTGCAATCGGATTTGCAATATTTTTGCCTGCAATATCCGGTGCTGAACCATGGGAGGGTTCGTACAGACCGAAGCTCGTCTCATTCAGACTTGCTGAAGAGAGCATACCGATGGACCCGGTCACCATGCTCGCCTCGTCAGAAAGAATGTCACCGAACATATTTTCTGTCAGGATGACATCAAACTGCTTTGGATCACGGACAAGCTGCATCGCACAGTTGTCCACCAGCATATTTTCATAGGTAACCTCCGGATAATCCTTTGCGACCTCAGCCGTAACCTTCCTCCAGAGTCTGGAGCTGTCCAGCACATTTGCCTTGTCAACCTCAGTCACCTTCTTGTTCCGCTTCATGGCGATCTCAAAGGCTCTTCTGGCAATCCTGCGGATCTCATTCTCATTGTAGCTCAGCGTATCTACTGCTGTCTGTACACCGTCCACAACCTTTGTCTCACGCGCGCCGAAATACAGACCTCCTGTGAGCTCACGCACAATAATCAGATTAAATCCCTCATCTCCGATAATGGAGTCCTTCAGCGGGCAGGCTTCCCGCAGTTCGTTATAAAGGTAAGCCGGGCGGAGATTGGCAAAAAGGCCTAGTGCCTTCCGGATCCCGAGCAGTCCGGCCTCCGGACGTCTGGATGGCTCAAGCTGGTACCACGGAGAAGTCTTTGCGTCCCCGCCGATTGATCCCATCAGAACCGCATCACAGGTCTTTGCCTCCCTGACAGTATCCTCCGTCAGAGGATATCCTGTTGCATCAATGGAAGCCCCTCCCAGGAGGAGATTTGAATAATGAAACGTGTGGTGGTACTTCTGCGCCACCGCATCGAGGACTTTCTGTGCCTCATTGACGATTTCAGGACCGATGCCGTCTCCATGAATCAAACCGATTTTATATTCCATAATCAGATTCACCTCTTCCATTTTAGTCTATTGATTTATCTTCTTTTATATTCACCTGACTGCCTGCACCGGCTGCAAATGCGGAACCAGCAGCAGGGTGAAAGGTTTTCTGTGTACATTTATTCACCTTGTACTTGACTCGTGGTTTATATCATACTTCAATTCCAAATGCATTTCAACCAGGAGTTTGCGTCTTCAACGGGCTTATACAGTATAAAGAAAGAGGCCTGTACACGAATCCCCTTTCTGACTCCTGTACAGCCCCCATAAAATTCTCGTCTTCAATTCCGCCCCAGTCTGCGGATCTGAAGCAGGGATTATTTCTTCTTTTCTTCTCCTGCCGCAGTCTTTGTCTCTGCTGCCTTCTCTGCCTTTGCAGCTGCAGCCTGTTCCGGCTTCTCTACCTGTGCAATTGCTTCCTTGCGCATCGGAATCCGGCAGTTTTTGTTGTTGCCGAACTCAACAATCACATCATCTTCACTGATATCAATGACGATTCCGTAAAATCCTCCAGTCGTAACGACCGCATCACCGATCTCCATAGCGTTGAGCATTTCCCGCATCTTCTTCTGCTCTTTACGCTGCGGACGGATCATCATAAAATACATCAGTGCAAACATAGCGATCAGAAGAATGATCATACTAAGAGCACCGCCTGAGCTCGAAGTTGAACTTGCTAAAATCATCGCGTTTCCTCCCTGCTGATTATTTACATAACTTCCATCAAACAATAATAATACATGATTCAACTGCGGGTGACAAGACCTTTTCGTTATTTATGCATCCGTTCCTCAGCTTATGTCTGGTTCTTTCTTTTTGCTGTCTTTGCTCACCTTCTGATAAAACTTCGGCTGCTTCATCGCCTCATGCTTCTCCTCCTCTTCCCGGAGGTCATCCAGTGCTTTTTTCTTCCATGAATCCCACCTGTCCTCCTCGATGGCAGAACGGATTCCTTCCATTAAATGGTTATAGAAATACAGATTATGCTCCGTGCAGAGGCGCATGCCGAGCATTTCCTTTGCCTTCAGCAGATGCCGTATATAGGCACGGCTGTAACGGCGGCACACAGGGCACTGACAGTTTTCCTCAATGGGACGGCTGTCGAGCTCATACTGGGCATTCATCAGGTTCAGGTGGCCCCTGTGGGTATAAACATGGCCGTGACGTCCATTTCGGCTCGGATACACGCAGTCAAAGAAATCAACACCGCGATCCACTGCTTCTATGATATTGGCCGGCGTACCAACGCCCATCAGATAGGTAGGTTTGTCCTGGGGAAGCTCCGGAACGACATGGTCCAGAATGTCATACATCTGCTCGTGGGTTTCTCCTACTGCCAGTCCGCCCACCGCATACCCGTCGGCGTCCAGCTCCCGGATCCGCTTCGCATGCCCGATTCTAAGATCCGGATATACCGCGCCCTGGTTAATGGCGAATAGAAGCTGTTCCTTATTAATGGTGTCCTCTCTCTGGTTCAGCTCACGCATCTTTTTCTGACAGCGGACCAGCCATCTGTAAGTCCGGTCTATCGACTGCTTCACATACTCCCTGGATGCGACGCTGGACGGGCACTCGTCGAAGGCCATGGCTATGGTCGATCCCAGGTTTGACTGAATCTGGATGCTCTCTTCCGGTCCCATAAAAATCAGTCGCCCATCCACATGGGAATGGAAGGTGACACCCTCTTCCTTTATTTTGCGGGAATCTGCCAGGGAAAACACCTGGAACCCGCCTGAATCGGTGAGAATCGGTTTGTTCCATGACATGAATTTATGAAGACCGCCGAGCTTCCTGATCACCTCATCCCCCGGACGCACATGCAGATGATAGGTGTTGGAAAGCTCAATCTGTGTTCCAAGCCGCTCCAGGTCCTCTGTCGACACCGCTCCCTTGATCGCACCCACCGTTCCGACATTCATAAAGACAGGTGTCTGTACCGTACCATGAACCGTCTTAAACTCCGCCCGCTTTGCGCGGCCGCATACCTTGATCAGTTTATATTCCGCCATAATTCTCCATTTCCTGACTGTTTCATTCTCTCTTCATCACTTGCTGTTTCATGTTCTCTTCATTTCCTGCCCGCTTCTGCCCACTCCACTGTGAAAGTGTATCCCAATGCGCTGCTGCAGATACACTGTGATGGTTCCTGCACTATTGATCGAGACAGAAGACTCAGCACCTTGTCACAAATATATAGGATTTTTGCTGATCCCGCAAGGAGACCGGTGTATTTTCCCGGCCTCCGGGTTTCGGGAGACAGACAGAAGCCCCGGCTTTTTCCCTGCGGACTTTTCCCAGCATGCAGATTACCAGTTGGTTAAGCACCAATTAAATTGTGTAAAATCAGAACCCCAATTTCCCGGATGTGTCCTAATCCGTTCGTTCAGGGCCTGAATTTTACCATTTTTTCATTTTTGGCCGATACCCTTGCTGTTGTTTTTGAAAAATCCCTGTCGTATAATCGTTCTGAATATAAAGGAGTAAATTTTTATGTCAGATTTGAACTATACCTTAGGTATTGATATCGGCTCTACAACCGTAAAAATTGTTGTACTGGATCTTGAGAAGCACATCCTGTTCTCGGATTACCGCCGGCATTTTGCAAAAATCCAAGAAACGCTGGCTGACCTTCTGGAAGAGGCTGAGGCCGTTACAGGTGACGTACAGATTCACCCTGTGATCACCGGATCCGGCGGACTTGCGCTGGCACAGAACATCGATGTTCCGTTCATGCAGGAGGTTATCGCGGTTTCCTCTGCTCTGCAGTTCCAGGCACCCCAGACTGATGTTGCCATTGAGCTGGGCGGTGAGGACGCAAAGATCATCTACTTTGAGAATGGAAATATTGAGCAGCGGATGAACGGTGTCTGCGCAGGAGGAACCGGTTCGTTTATTGACCAGATGGCTGCGCTTCTGCAGACAGATTCGACAGGACTGAACGAATATGCCAAGCATTATCAGGCAATCTACCCGATTGCCGCGCGCTGTGGCGTATTTGCAAAGACAGATATTCAGCCTCTGATCAACGAAGGTGCGACGAAGGAGGATCTGTCGGTCTCCATTTTCCAGGCTGTGGTAAATCAGACCATCTCCGGACTTGCCTGCGGAAAACCGATCCGCGGACATGTGGCATTCCTGGGCGGACCGCTGCACTTCCTTTCCGAACTGCGCAAATGCTTCATCCGCACTCTGAACCTGGATGAGGAGCACACCATTATCCCGGAGAATTCTCATCTGTTCGCAGCACTGGGCTCTGCTCTGAACGCCAAGGAGGATGTGGAATATTCTCTGGATGAGATGAAGGAACGGCTTCGCAGCGGTGTAAAGATGAAGATGGAGGTTGCCCGTATGGCGCCTCTGTTTGCCAATAAGGACGAATACCGGGAATTTATCGAGCGGCACGACAGAGACAAGGTAGCCACAGCCAGCCTTGCGGATTATAAGGGAGACTGTTACCTGGGCATTGATGCGGGATCTACAACCACAAAGGCCGCTTTGATCTCGGAGGATGGCAAGCTTCTGTACTCCTTCTATGACAACAACCACGGCAACCCGCTGGCGACCTCCATTCGTGCAATCCAGGATATCTACAGCAAGCTTCCGAAGGATGCCCGCATTGCCTACTCCTGTTCCACCGGTTACGGAGAACAGCTCATCAAGTCCGGGCTGATGCTGGACGAGGGCGAGGTTGAAACCATTGCGCACTATACTGCAGCCTCCTTCTTTGACCCGGACGTTGACTGTATTCTGGACATCGGCGGCCAGGACATGAAATGCATCAAGATCAGAGACCATGCCGTCGACAGTGTCCAACTGAACGAGGCATGTTCCTCTGGCTGCGGATCCTTTATCGAAAACTTTGCCAATTCCCTGGATTATGATGTGAAGGATTTTGCACAGGAGGCACTGTTCGCGGAGAACCCCATCGACCTGGGAACACGATGCACCGTCTTCATGAATTCACGTGTAAAACAGGCACAGAAGGAAGGCGCAACCGTTGCGGACATTTCGGCAGGTCTGGCTTACTCCGTCATACGTAACGCACTTTACAAGGTCATCAAGGTCTCCGATGCCAAAGAGCTTGGCAGACACATTGTCGTACAGGGCGGAACCTTCTATAACAACGCTGTCCTTCGCAGCTTCGAGCGGATCGCAGACTGTGAAGCCATCCGTCCGGACATCGCAGGCATCATGGGTGCCTTCGGTGCCGCACTGATTGCGCGTGACCGCTGTGAGGGAAAGCAGACCACAATGCTTCCCATTGAAAAAATCAACACCCTGCAGTACTCCACAAAGAGTGCCTACTGCAAGGGCTGCACTAACCACTGCCGTCTTACCATCAACCGGTTCTCCGGCGGCCGTCAGTATATCAGCGGCAACCGATGCGAGCGTGGTATCGGAAAGCAGAAGAATGCACACCATATCCCGAATATGTATGAGTGGAAATACAACCGGATCTTCGGCTACACACCACTCACACCGGATGAAGCACCCAGAGGAAAAATCGGCATTCCCCGTGTTCTGAACATGTACGAGAATTATCCGCTGTGGTTCACCTTCTTCACAAAGCTCGGGTACAGCGTGGTGCTCTCCCCCACCTCAACCAGAAAAATCTACGAGCTGGGCATTGAGTCTATCCCGAGTGATACCGCCTGCTACCCGGCAAAGATCTCCCACGGTCATATTACCTGGCTGATCCGGCAGGGCATAAAGAATATTTTCTATCCATGCATCCCGTATGAACGCCAGGAATTCCCGGATGCGGTAAACCATTACAACTGCCCGATTGTCACCTCCTATGCGGAGAACATCAAGAACAACGTGGATGAACTGAAGGACCCGTCGATTCACTTCATGAATCCGTTCCTTGCCATGACTACAGAGCAGACGCTTGCGGATGAGCTGGTCAAGGTCTTTCATGACATTCCGGAAAAGGATGTGCGTGAGGCCTGTCATGCAGGATGGGAGGAAATGGCTAACGTCCGCAACGAGGTCCGCGCAAAAGGAAAAGAGGTTCTCAAATGGATGGAGGAGACCCATCACCACGGCATTGTTCTGGCCGGACGTCCCTATCACATCGATCCGGAGATCCATCACGGTATCCCGGATATGATTACCTCCTATGATGTGGCGGTCCTGACGGAGGATTCTGTCTCGGACCTTGCGGAGATACAGCGCCCGCTGCGTGTCAACGACCAGTGGATGTATCATACCAGACTGTATGCAGCCGCCAACTTTGTCAAGACCAGAGATGACCTGGAGCTGATTCAGCTGAACTCCTTCGGCTGCGGCCTGGATGCCGTCACCACGGACCAGGTATACGAGATTCTCTCCGGCAGCAATAAGATCTATACCGTACTGAAGATCGACGAGGTAAACAACCTGGGTGCTGTCCGCATCCGTATCCGTTCCCTGCTGGCTGCCGTCCGTGCAAGAGAAAAGAATCCGCAGCCGCGTGAGATCCATTCCTCTGCGTCAGAGCGTGTGATCTTCACAAAGGAGATGAAGGAGGAAGGATATACCATCCTGGCCCCGCAGATGTCTCCGATCCATTTCAGTCTGATTGAGGCAGCCTTCAACACCGGAGGATACCATCTGCATGTACTGGACAATGACAACAGACATTCCATTGATGAAGGTCTTCGCTATGTCAACAATGATGCCTGCTACCCATCCCTTCTGGTTGTGGGACAGTTCATGGATGCGCTTGATTCCGGAAAATATGACCCGGACCACACGGCAATCATCATGAGCCAGACCGGAGGCGGATGCCGGGCTTCCAACTATATCGCCTTCATCCGTCGCGCCCTGAAAAAGGGAGGCTACCCGCAGGTCCCGGTCATTTCTCTGAACCTGGTGGGTCTGGAGGACAATCCCGGCTTCAAGATCACCCCGGATATGGCGATCCGCATTGTCTACGCCGCAATTTTCGGAGACATTTTCATGAAATGCCTGTACCGGATGCGGCCATACGAAAAGGTTCCGGGCTCCGCAAACCGGCTTCACAGAAAATGGGAAAAGATCTGCATTGACTATCTTTCCAACAAGCGCATGGGCTGGCACAGCTATACAAATCTGTGTCGTTCCATCATCCGCGATTTTGACCGTCTGCCCATCAACGAGAACCTCATCAAGCCGAGAGTCGGCATTGTCGGTGAGATCCTCGTAAAGTATGCCCCGGCAGCGAACAACCACCTGGTGGACCAGCTTGAGAGGGAAGGCGCAGAAGCCGTCGTGCCGGATTTCGTAGACTTCTTCATGTACAGCTTTTACAACGCGAAGTTCAAATACAGACACTATGGAACAAAGCGGAAATCAATGATTCTGACGCAGACCGGCATTGCCGCTGTCAACGTTCTGCGAAAGGCCGCAAACGATGAGTTCATCCGGAGCACCCACTTCACGCCTTCCGCGAGAATCGATGAGCTGGCACATTATGCCTCACCCATCGTATCTGTCGGAAACCAGACCGGTGAGGGCTGGTTCCTTACCGGAGAAATGATGGAGCTGATTCATGGCGGTGTAAACAACATTGTATGTATTCAGCCCTTTGGATGCCTGCCGAACCACATTGTCGGAAAAGGTGTCATCAAGGAAATCCGTGCGGAATATCCGAAATCCAACATTGTTGCAATCGACTATGACCCCGGCGCATCCGAGGTTAACCAGCTGAACCGGATCAAGATGATGCTGACCAATGCGATGAAGAACCTGCAGCAGGAACAGGAGGCATAAGCCTCCTGCCTGCATACCAGGCTGTGGCAGAAGCGTTGACCGCCATCAGGCATGTTACCTTTATTACATCGAACATCATTTTGCTTCAAAAAAAGCGCTGCCTGCAGTTGTAATCCACCTGCAGGCAGCGCTTTTTTCAGTTTACTCAATTGTGTTCAGGTCCACGGTATAATCCTCCGGGTCCTTGGAATGGAAAAATACCTTTACCCGCTTTCCGATGATCTCTTTTCCGGGATATTCCTTCATGGAGCGGCTTGTGAAGGTATGCTCCACATGCTCCTTGAAATCACGGTAACGGCAGATCACATAATATTCCACGCCGGCGGAAGCATCCGCCCGCAGATTCCTGGTAATGCCGATCACATCGGCAAAAATCCATCCACCCACAGGAATCCAGCTCGTATCCTCCTGTGTCTGACCCTGCCCGGGGATTCCCTGTCCCTGAATGCTCTCTGCAGCGCTGTCAGCCCCATACCGCTGATGATAGAGAATCAACGGTGTGATACCCAGAAGCAGCAGGACCGCACCAAGGACCTGTCCTCCGATATAGAGCAGCGTATTGGCACCTGCCTGATTAAAACCATAAAGAATAAATCCGATTCCCACAGCAGCTGCGATACCACCGGGGATTCTGAGTGCAGCTAATCTCTTCTGTTTATAATCCAAATCTCTCTCCTCTTTCTGATGAGCAATCACAAATGTGCGAGTGACGAATTAAATTGTGTGCTATTCATTAATGTTATGATTTAATATAGCATTCTCTCTGGGAAAGTCAAGCAGATGAGATTTTTTTCACGCTTTCTTTACAATTATTGTTATCGTTCAGAGGTCATTCCGTGCAGATCAGTGAATGCATCCAGTTATATCAGCATCCCGATACTATGGATCAGGAACGCCATCAGCCAGGCAATGGCACATTGGAAAACAACCATACCTGCCGCCCATTTACCGCCAAGCTCCCTGCGCACAGAGGTGATTGCCGCGACACAGGGTGTATACAGCAGGCAGAACACCAGAAGGGATGCGGCTGCAAGCGGTGTGATCGTCTTCAGCAGCGCTGCCGTGCTTCCAAATAGAACATTCAGCGTAGCTACGACACTCTCCTTCGCCAGGAATCCTGAAATCAGGGCTGTTGAAATTCTCCAGTCTCCGAAACCAAGCGGTGCAAAAATCGGTGCGATAAAGCCTGCGATCAGAGCCAGTATGCTGCTGGAAGAATCCGCTGCGATCTGCAGCTGGGGTGTAAAGGTCTGCAGGAACCAGATGATAATGCTTGCAAGGAAGATAATGGAAAAGGCTCTCTGCAGAAAGTCCTTTGCCTTCTCCCAGAGCAGCTGCAGCACACTCTTTGCACTCGGCATACGATAATTCGGAAGCTCCATAACAAACGGAACCGGTTCCCCCTTGAACAGGGTACCCTTTGAGAGCAGCGCGACCAGAATTCCGGTCAGCACACCCAGGAAATACAGGCCCACCATAATCAGCGCTCCTTTTCCCGGGAAAAACGCTGCGGTAAAGAAACCATAGATTGGAAGCTTTGCCGTACAGCTCATAAATGGCGTAAGCATAATGGTCATCTTGCGGTCACGGTCTGAGGGAAGCGTCCGGCTCGCCATAACACCGGGGACCGTACATCCAAAGCCGATCAGCATAGGAACGATGCTTCGCCCGGACAGTCCGAGCTTTCGAAGCAGCTTGTCCATCACAAAGGCCACCCTTGCCATATAGCCGGTATCCTCCAGCAGGGACAGGAAGAAAAACAGTGTCACGATAATCGGAAGAAAGCTCAGAACACTGCCGACACCGGTGAAGATGCCATCGATAACCAGAGAATGTATCACCGTATTGACATGGCCGGCAGTCATGGCATGGTCCACAAGAACAGTGAGCGCATCAATCCCCTTTGCCATCAGGTCCTGAAGGAAGGCACCAATGACATTGAAGGTCAGCCAGAATATCAATGCCATAATTCCGATAAAAGCGGGAATTGCCGTATATTTGCCCGTAAGAATCCGGTCAATTTTCTGGCTTCTCAGCCTCTCCTTGCTCTCCCTTGGCTTTACAACGGTTTCATCGACCAGATGCCGGATAAAGTCAAAGCGCATATCCGCGATGGCCGCCTTCCGGTCAAGCCCCCGCTCCTTCTCCATCTGAAGGATAATGTGCTCTATCATCTCCTTTTCATTCTGCTCCAGCTTCAGTGCCTCTTCAACCCTCTGATCACCCTCTACCAGCTTTGTAGCAGCGAATCTCACCGGAATCTGAGCGGCACGGGCATGGTCTGAGATCAGATGCATAATGCCGTGAATACATCGATGCACAGCTCCGCCATCCTCATCCTCGCTGCAGAAATCCTGCCGGCCCGGACATTCCTGGTATTTCGCCACATGAATGGCATGCTCGATCAGCTCCTCAATTCCCTCATCCTTTGCAGCTGAGATCGGCACGACCGGGATGCCGAGCATCTCCTCCATCTTGTTAATGCGGATGGACCCGCCGTTGCCCTGCACCTCATCCATCATATTCAGCGCAAGTACCATCGGTACATCCAGCTCCATCAGCTGCATGGTCAGATAGAGATTCCGCTCAATATTCGTCGCATCCACAATGTTGATGATACCGGTCGGGTGCTGTGTCAGAATAAACTGCCGGGAGACGATCTCCTCACTGCTGTAAGGTGACAGAGAGTAGATGCCGGGCAGGTCCGTTACGCTGGTATTCGGGTGGTTCCGGATCGGCCCGCTCTTCTGGTCCACGGTTACACCCGGGAAATTTCCCACATGCTGATTTGCGCCTGTCAGCTGATTAAACAGGGTCGTCTTGCCGCAGTTCTGATTGCCCGCCAGAGCAAATGTCAGAATCTGGTCAGGCGGAAGCGGATGTTCTCCTGCCTTTACGTGATATTTTCCACCCTCGCCAAGACCAGGGTGCTCATATTTTTTCTCATCTGCCTTTCTGCGCGCCTCGATGCTTTTACTCGTCTCGGTATTCTTTACAGGAACCAGATCAATCTGCTCTGCATCGGAAAGCCGGATCGTCAGCTCGTAGCCATGGATCTTCACCTCCATGGGATCTCCCATCGGCGCATACTTCACCAGGGTAACATCTGCGCCCGGGATCAGGCCCATATCCAGAAAATGCTGTCTGAGCGCTCCCTCTCCTCCTACAACGGTAATATGCCCCGTCTCGCCAATCGACAGGTCCTTCAGGGTCATCTTCTTCCGCTGACTGTCTTCTGCTGTTTTTTGTGCCATCCTGCATCTCCTCTCTTGTCTGCTCATTTTCAAAAAATTACGCCTGCGTCAGCTGATTTTCCAGCTCACATGACTGCCCTTGTCATCCTTGACGACCTCCAGCTGGTCCTCGATTTCTCCTCTGAGTTCTGTGACATGCGAAATGATGCCGATCAGCTTCTCTGTACCGCACATCTCCTTCAGAACGCGAACTGCCTGGTCCCGGGCATGATCGTCCAGAGACCCGAACCCTTCATCAATAAACATGATGTCCGGATGGATGGAGGCGGAGGTCTCCTGAATCTGATCGGCCATGCCCAGTGCCAGAGATAATGCCGCCATAAATGACTCTCCACCGGAAAGTGTGCGGACCTCACGTTCCTGTCCGGTAATATACGACCATACCATCAGGTCAAGTCCTCTGTTCTTTCCGGCCCCTGCCATTTCCTCTCCGACCATGCGCAGCTCATACTGACCTGCCGACATCTCCGCGAAGCGGAGATTCGCCGCGCTCAGGATTCTCTGAAGATAATACCGCTGTACAAAGGTCTCAATGTCCATTCTTGCGCCGCTGACCTTTCCGGCGAGACGGCTGTAAAGCCCGTCAATTCTTGCGAATTCCCCACTCACCGCAGCGCGCTCCTGTAACCGGGGCGCAAGGCTGTCATACGTCCGCCTGTCCGCCCTGTAAATCTCCATTGTGCGCTCACGGACAGACTGTACCGTTCGAAGATTTTCTTCAGCGAGATCTCTGCGTCTGCCGAGAAGCTCCAGGTCCGGCTTTTTCTGATCGCCGATCGCCTTCCTGGCTGTATCCCGGGCGCCCTGCGCTGCTGCTTTCTTCTGTTCAAACCGGCTGATACGCTCCTGAAGCTGTACGATCTCCTCCTTCGCATGGGAGGAGACCACTTCCATCCACTGTGCCTCTGACAGCTTCTTCTCCTCCAGCATGGAATGATACGCCTTCCGGCGTTCTTCCCTCGTCTTCTCCAGCTCCGGCAGAGAGGCGCGGAACTGTGCGACCAGCGTCCGGGCTTTCTCCTGCCGGCTTTTTGCCGCAAGTGCCATGTCCCGTGCACGCATAAATGCAGCATCTGCCTGCTGCTTCCTCTGCGCAGCCAGATCATGCGCCCTTCGGGCTTCTTCTATGGACGGGAAATCTCTCTGTGCCTGCAACTGCTGCACCAGTGTCTCTGCCGAAGCCTTCCTCGCGCGTGCATCCGCGGCTTTTCCCATTGCCTCGTCCCGTCTCTGAAGCAGTTCTTTCTCCTGCTTCTCAGCCCTGTCCAGACTTTCCCGGACCGCACACAAAGCTTTGTCATTCTCCTCCAGCTCTTTTTTTTGTGCCTCCAGCTCCTGTCGCCAGTGTGCCATAAAATCCCTGATCTGCGCCAGCGTGAGCTGACCGGAGTTCTGAAGCTCAGGACGGACGGATGTCAGATCCTGCTGGAGTTTCTCCAGTCCGTTTTTAGCCTGTCTCTGTTTTTCCTGCAGAAGATCCGCTGCCGCCCTGGAACTCGCTGCCTGATCTGTCAGGACCCTGTTGAGCCTCTGCACTTCCTCTGCCAGGGCATCCAGATCCTCCTTTTTAACCGGAGTCTGGTCCCGGTCTGTACTGCAGGGGGAAGGGTGCTCCCGTGATCCGCAGACAGGACACGGCTGTCCCTCGACAAGCTGTGCTGCGAGATAACCGGCCTGATCATTCAGAAATTCTGTCTGTTGCTGCTGATACTGTGCACTTTTTTCCTGATATGTCTCCAGCGCAGCTTTGTAGGTCCGGGCAGCCGCTAATGCGTCCTGCTCCTGCTGTTCCGATTCCCGGATCAGCGCAGCCGTCTGCTTCCGCTCCTTGAGCAGGCGGTCATATTCCGTAAGGGTATTCTCCTGAAACAGTTTCCACTGTACATCCGCATCCGCCAGACGTACTTTTTCCTCAGTCCGCTTCTGCCGCTCTGTCTCAAGCTGCTGCAGATTCTCTTCGGCGGTCCGGACCGCCTTCTGCGCGGCATCTGCAGCGATCGTCTCCGCCTTTCGCTCCTGCTCTGCCTCCTGCAGCTTCGCAAGAACCTGTAGTGCCTTGCTGACACGCTCCTCTGTCTTTGTGTACTGCTCTGCCTCATTTCTGCGGCTGGCATCCGCAGCCTCCTCAAGCCTGCTGTTCTGTATATAATTCTCTTTCAGAACGGGAAGCTGTGCCTCCTGCTCCTCCAGCGCCTTCCGCGTCTCTGCCGCAGCCTTTTCTGCCTCCTGATAACGGCTGCAGGCCTGCTGCAGCTCATAGGCATGATTTATCAGCGGTATCAAAGCCTGATCCTCGCGAATCGCATTCTCTGCATCACGGCACTCCGACAGGTCCTGCTCTGCCTTTGCAAGCTGCTCGAAGGAGCGCAGCAGGCCCTCGGCCCTTGTACAGATCTCGCGCGTACGGTCTCTTTTGGCAGAAGCAGACTCATACTCCTTTTCTGCCTCAGACTGCCGCTGCTCCAGATACGCATTCAGGCGTGACAGCTCTTCCAGAAGCTCTTCCGCCTCCGCCACGTTCAAATGGTCTCCGGATATCACGAGATTCTTCAGTGCAAGAAGCTCCTGACTGTGTTCATAGGAATCCGGTACTTCAATGTGCGCCACCTCAGTCTGACAGGCTGTACGGATCGATGAGAGCTCTGAGAGCTTCTCCTTTCGTCTCCTGGCCAGTTCATCTACAATGTACTGAAACTTTTCTGTACGGAACAGCTTGCGGAAGATCTCTTTCTTTTTATTAGAATCTGCCCGCAGCACCTCCATAAATTCACCCTGGGCAATCATCGCAACCTGGGTAAACTGCGTCTTGGTAAGACCGACAATTTCCGTGATTTTCCCGTCTGTCTCTTTTTGAGGATAAACCGTGCCGTCCGGCATGGTAAGCGCCACTGACTCTGTCTGCATCTTCGTGCCGCTTCCTCTTTTCAGAACCCGCAGATGCCGGGGAACCCGGTGAACCTGATAGCGCTGCAGCTCTTCTCCAGCCTTCTCTGTAAAGGTGAGATCTACGAAAGGTTCCTGATGGATATCGGCATACTGACTGACCAGCTCCTCCCCGTCCTTTCGGTTTCTGTTTGAGCTCGCCTCGCCGTACAGTGCAAATACGATGGCGTCAAAAATCGTTGTCTTGCCGGATCCGGTATCTCCTGTGATCAAAAACAGATTCTGATCCGGCCTTGTAAAATCTATTTCGGTTCTCTGCCCGTAGGACCCGAAGGACTGCATCACAAGCGTAATCGGCCTCATCTGTACTCCTCCTCGACGGTATTGATGACATCCTGCAGGACGCTCTGCTCCTCTTCATCCAGGTCCTTCAGGAAGGAGCTGCACAGCTCAAAGGCGCTGGAAAGCTTTTGTCCCTGGAAGGGTGAGGAGTAATCCGCGCCTCTGTGTATACTGCGCCGTATTTCCAGAAGATTTGGAAACTCGTGCCGGATACGGTCCTGCATATCCAGTACATCGAGGTCCTTCAGATCTGTCAGCGTCACAACGACATAATCCGTGCAGCCCTGCTGTAAAACCTCCTCCAGATTTCCCTGTATGACGCGGATCTCACGCAGCGGCGTCAGGGGCAGTACCTCTGCAGATACTTCTCCCTTTTGTCCAAGCTCCACCTCAATGACACCCTTCTGCTGACCGGCCTCGCTGACAGAACAGGCAAGAGGTGTCCCGCTATAGCGGTACCGGTCACTGCCCACGCGCATCGGCTTGTGGATATGTCCCAGCGCGGCATAATCAAAGGGTTCCAGTACATCCGCCGTAACGCGGTCTATATTACCAACCGTCTGGACCTCAGAATCCATACGCGCGACAGATTCTGCATTTGTTCCGACCGGAAGATAAAACTGATGACTGACCAGTACATTCCGCTCGTCCGTTAAAATCTTCTCCCGCGCAATCATTCTGTGAATCGTCTCGTCATAGCTGAAGCTGCTTCCATCTTCCTTTGTTCCGATTACAGAACGCACCATTGATGGGCGCACAAAGGGAAGCAGATAAAAATGCACCGGCCCAAGGGCATCCCGGATCGTCACCCTCTCGATATACTCCTCCGCATTTTGAGGCGGAAGGCCGATCATATGAATGCGCTGCCGCTGCAGAATGCTCCGGAATACATTCACCCGCGGCGCACTGTCATGATTGCCGCTGATCATCATGATCTCCGCTTCCGGTACAGCCTGCCGAAGCTCTGAAATAAATGCATCAAAGAGCTCCACTGCCTCTGCTGACGGGACAGCCTTGTCATAAATGTCGCCGGCAATCACAACTGCATCCGGCTTTCTTTGCTCCGCCAGTTCTGTAATCTGCCCCAGAATGTACCGCTGATCCTCCCCAAGATCACGGTTGATCAGCTTCAGACCTATATGAAGATCAGAAAGGTGAAAAAACTTCAATACTCTGCTCCTCTCATCCGGCTTTCACACATTCACCCGACTCTCACACCTTCATTTTTCAGGTGTTCTGTAGAGATTGCATGCTTTGTATCCTCTACGTAATGGATTGCAGGATTTGAAATGCCGGCATCCTGCAGAGCGGTCATGACATTTTCCATCAGAATATAGTAGACATCCCAGTACTTCTCCGTGTTCACCCAGACACGCATGGTAAATTCAAGGCTTTCATTTGCAGCACCGGAGAGCTGCACAAACGGAGACGGGTCCTGCAGAATATCCGGCGTTTTTCGGACAGCCTGCATAATAATATCGCGCACCTCCCTGACATTTTCTTCTCTTCCACAGTGGAACAGCAGCTCAATTCTCCGCGTCTTCTCAGCGGTATAATTGATGACATTCGCATTCATCAGCTGTCCGTTCGGAATGGTTATCTTCTTGTTGTCCGCAGAATTAATAATGGTATAGAACATTGTCATTTCCATGACTGTTCCCTCTGCGTCCAGCGCAAGAATATAGTCTCCGACATTGAAAGGGCGGAAGACCAGAATCATCAGGCCGCCGGCAATATTGCTCAGGGCGCCCTGCAGTGCCAGTCCGATTGCGACACCACAGGATGCCAGCACAGTGACCATAGACGCCATCGGCACACCCAAAATGCTGATCACCGAAATAATCAGTATGATATAGAGCAGGATATTAATAAAGTTCCTGGCAAAGGAACGCACCGACGGGTCGCTCTTTTCAAAGATCTTCAGCTTGTCCACAAGGGGAAGAATCTTCTTGATCACGAATCTTCCGACAAAAAAGACGATAACCGCCAGGAGGATATTTTTCCCGGCGTTTGTACCTGTATTGATCAGCGAATTAATGAATTCCTCCATCTTCCTCTGTTCCTTTCAGATCCTTGAAATGAAATTGCTTCTTTCCGGAGGCATAATCCCCTACAATCTGGCCATGGCCGTAGAGCTTGTACTTATAGGTGACAAGCCCATCCAGACCAACCGGTCCTCTCGCATGCAGCTTTCCGGTACTGATGCCTACCTCTGCGCCGAAGCCGTAGCGGAAGCCATCCGCAAATCTTGTCGAGCAGTTCTGGTATACACCGGCAGAATCTACAAGATCCATAAAACGGTCAGCAGTTTCCTGATTCTCCGTGATGATGCAGTCTGTGTGATGAGATCCAAACCGGTTAATATGGTCCACAGCCTCATCCAGACTGTCCACCAGCTTTACAGACACAATCAGATCCAGATATTCCCGGAAATCCTCCTCCCGGATTGTTTCGCCGCCGATCAGGTCCGTAACCTCCTTTGTACCCCGGATCTGTACACCCTCTTTGCGCAGCGCTTCCGCCAGCTTCGGAAGAAAGACCGGAGCGATCTTCCGGTTTACCAGAAGCGTTTCCACCGCATTGCAGGCCGCAGTGTACTGGGTCTTTGCATCGATAATAATCGGAATCGCCTTGTCGAAATCCGCATCCCTGTCTACATAGATGTGGCAGATGCCATCCGCATGCCCCATGACCGGAATTCTGGTGTGCTCCATGATATAACGGACAAAACGGTTCGACCCCCTTGGAATCAGAAGATCGACGCAGTCATCGCAGTCCAGAAGCTCATCAATTTCATTGTGCTGCTCCGCCTGTATCATGCAGTCAGCAGGAAAACCGCCCTCTGCTGCCGCTGCGTGTATCAGCGAGAACAGGATGCGATTGGTATCTGCCGTCTCCCTGCCGCCCTTCAGCACAGCGCAATTGCCGCTCTTGATGCAAAGGGAGGAAATCTGCACCAAAGCATCCGGACGCGCCTCAAAAATAACACCGATGACACCGATCGGACAGGTGACACGCTTCAGAAGCAGTCCTTCATCCAGCTCCCGCACAAGTGTCGCCCTGTGAATCGGGTCCGGGAGCGTAATCAGAAGCTTCAGTCCGTTTTCCACATCCGCAAGCTTTGCCTCATCAAACTTCAGGCGCTTCCGGATCGCCGGCGCCACATTCTCCCTGTCCGCCCTTTCAAGATCCTTCCGGTTTTCCGCAAAAATTTCCTCTTTATGTGCCTCCAGAGTCCTGGCAATCCTGTCCAGAATCTGATTTCTCTGTTCTTCCGAAGACGCCGCCACAACAGGCGCTATCCGCTTCATTTTCCGAACTTCTTCTCTGATATTCATCTGATTTTCATCCCTCTCCACACCATTGTCACAGCTTTCGTTACAAAGCTTTCATATGTATGAACCGGCTCCTTCTGCTTCTGCAAGAAGGTACAAGTAATAAAGATTATACCATATTAAACGTTTTATGCCACATCCACGGCAAAATATGGCGCATATCATGATTATTTTGACAAGACATACTCAGAAGCATCTTATATATTGAGGGCGTAAAGAACAGAACGGGAGGAAAAAGACTAATGAAGATCAATAACATCACAAATGTAGATAAATTTTTCAAGGTTGTAGACAGCTGCAAGGGCAGAGTAGAACTGGTTACCGGAGAGGGAGATCATCTGAATCTGAAATCCAAGCTGAGCCAGTATGTATCTCTGGCAAACATTTTTTCCAATGAGGCATCCATTCCGGAGCTTGAGATCATCGCTTCCGATCCGGATGATATCCGCAAGCTGATGGACTTCATGATCGATGGCAATAATTGATTATATAGAAAGGTTATACATCTTTTGACCCTGACATCATACAATGAATGCGGCGCAGGAGAATTGCCTCCTGCGCCGCTGTTTTTTCAGGACTTCTCCGTAACGCTTCCTTCTTCGTTTATACTCTGCGCACCGCTGCCTGAGATGGCATAAGACGCACTGCTGCCGGAGATGGCATAAGAATAGGAATAATAGCGGAGCACATGGCTGACATAGTCCGGATCTCCATAGGAATCCCATCCATTCTCATAAGCCTTTGTGTTGGCAAAAATGGCGGCATTTTCCTCTGAATACCCACCGTAATTCTCTTCTGCCCAGTAGATATAGCCGATACCGAAATTATAACCCTGCACAGCGAGAGAAATCCTTTCAACATCATCCGGACGGCGGACCTTTGCAGCCGCAATGGCAACGGAGAGCTCCTGCACACCGGTTTTGATTGAATAGTCCGGATCTTCAATGGTTGCACCTGCATATTTCTCATTGTAGTAAGAGCCGGAAGCCTGCATCGGGTCTGTCCCCTCTCCTCTGGACTCCTGCATCATGATTGCCTTCACAAGACCCGAATAATTGCTGATAGAATATGCATCCGCGTATTTCTGAATCACATCCGAATATGACTCTACCTTCTGGTTCACCAGCTCTGTCTGAATCGTAATCGTTGTATGATCGGAGGTAAGCTGCTGAACATTCGAAATGGTATGGTCCTGCTCCATCGTTGTAAGCATGGTCAGCAGTACAACCACCGCTACAACCGGAATCACGATACCGCCCCATGTATGAAACAGGTACCTGACTGCCCTTCCGGACATGCGAAGAAAGCGGACCAGCTTTTTTCGCCTTTTTCTCCGCCTTCTCTCTCTGTTCCGCTTTTCAGTTGTTGTCCCGGATCTTTCACTCATGACACTTCTGTACTCTGCTTCATGCTTCCTTATTTCCCTGCGCGTATCTCTGGAACTCTGTAATCTGCCTCATGCTTTCCTGTTTTCCCGCGAATATCTCTCGAACTGCGCAGCCGTAAATTCCCGTTCGAGCCTTGTGTACCGCGGAACATCCGTCAGATAGCTGATCCCGTGGGCACCACCTTTAAAAATCTCCAGTCTCGCCGGAACCCCGGCATCCCTTGCAGCACGAAACAGCTCCCGGCTCATTGTGACCGGCACATACCGGTCCGCATCTCCATGAATCAGAAGAACCGGTACACGCGCGTGCCGGACTGACTCTATGGGACTGCATTCCGCGAGGTCCACATGGCCAAGCAGCTTGCCGCTGCTCCGTACCAGTCTCCAGACCAGCTCCTCAGGATAATGTCTGACCCTTGCGACATCACGGACGATCGCCTCCGGCGAAGTGTAGCTGCAGTCCGCAATGATCCCCACAACATTATCCGGAAGATCCAGCCCTGCAGCCATCAGCACAGTTGCCGCCCCCATGGATACCCCGGAAAGAACCACCGGTACCTGAAGGCCAAAACGCTCCGCCGCGTACTGCGCCCAATACAGGGCATCTATTCTTTCCCAGATACCAAATGTAACCACATTTCCTTCGCTTTTTCCGTGTGCCCTCTGATCTATAACGAGGGTATTCTGTCCTGCCTCCCGGGCGATCTTGTTGGCTCCGGCCATATCACGCATAGAATCCCCACGGTATCCGTGAAACTGAATCTGCAAAGGCGCGCCCTCTCTTACCTCGTAATACCTTCCGTACAGAGTGAGCCCATCAAAGCTCTGGATCCTGACCTCTTCAAAGGGGATGCTGTGCATCTGATCGACAAGGGCATGCATTTCCTCCTGCCTGTCATCATACCCCTCCCCCGTCGGAAACGGCACTTCTTCCTTCTTACGCCTGTCTGTATTATAGAGCACCGCGCGAAACGTACTGTACAACGCAAAATACAGAAGTACTGCCACACTGAGCGCAAATGCCAGAATAATGCCTGTTATGACACGAATCATTGCTGCAACCTCATATCTTCAAGCATTCCCGTCCGGAAAGAACGGAACATCGTCTTGTACTCTGCCGGGAATTTCCCGATCCACGGAAAGTCCCCTCGTGGCAGAAATCCCGCCTGCCATAAGTTCCAGTATAACACAGCACTGCAACATCTATCTATTCCTCTGTTTCTGCCTCGAAAATACCGGAAAGAACGTTCCTGATTTCTTCCTTGTCCGCACGGAACGAACCCTGTATCATCTCTGGGCTTCCGCCCCCGCGCCCGTCAAGATTCTGATTGATCATCCGGGATAGATTCCGCAGATTGGTGACGGAGCTGCAGATTGTATAATACCAAACGCCTGTATCCTTCTCCCCTGTCGTCAGGACCGCACAGGTAGGCGCCATGGATTCCTTTACCAGATGATCGCAGAACTTCCGGCAGCTGTTTCTATCGATCCCCTGCTCGAAGTCAATCAGTATGGTCTTCTCTCTTTCCATCTGGACCATCTTGCGCTCAAAATAGCGGTCAACCATCTCGTGCATATGCTGCTGCAGCTTCAGCTCGTCATCCTGCAGCTTTTCTACAGCCGCTGCCGTTTCAAGAGGTTTCACGGACAACTGATGAGAAATCTCCAGACTCTGGTCCAGCAGCCGCTGGAAATAAAGCAGTGCCCGCCGTCCACAGAGCAGTTCAATGCGCACGCCCTTCTTATAGTGGATCAGACTGATGCATTTGATTATGCCAATCTCCCCTGTGCGCAGTACATGGGTACCGCAGCAGGCACAGACGTCCGCACCGGGAATGGTAATGATCCGTACCGTACCGGTGAGCTCCTTTTTGCTCCGGTACGACAGGCTCTCCCGTTCCTGCGCATCCGGAAAGGATTCCTCCACAGGCACATCCTGCCTGATGATGTCGTTGGCTTCTCTCTCAATCTCCATCAGCGCGTCCCAGCTCAACACACCGCTGATATCTATGGTGGTTACATCCTCGCCCATATGGAAGCCAACATTTTCAAATCCGAAATGCCTGTGAATCAGGCCCGAGATGATGTGCTCACCCGAATGGGCTTCCGTGTAGTCCATTCGGCGCACTTTGTCGATCTCTCCATGCACCCACGTTCCGACAGAGAGCGGTGCCTCCGTTTTATGCAGGACATGCTCATCCCTGCTCTGTACATCCAGGACCTGCAGCTCTGTCTGGTCCTGCAGACGCAGAACGCCCTGGTCCGCGGGCTGACCACCGCCTTCCGGATAAAATGCCGTCTGGCTCAATTCGATCAGATAGCCATTTTTGCAGGTAGTACAGGCAGTGACCTCCGCGTCAAACTCTGCAATACATGGACGTTTATAATACAATGCATTAAAATCTTCCATCTTTACCGACCTTTCTGTATGTGTCATCACATATTTCCTTACGATACATGAATACAACTGCTTATGTCCAGTACGAAATATAGATTCATCACTATTCCAGGCTTTTCTGCTCAGCCAGCTGTTCCTGCATATAGACACTAAAAAAGCAGCTACTCACCCCTGTACGGATAAATACCTGCCATTCTGACTGCATATATCAATTGTCCTGCACGAATGCAAATCCGAAAAACACAGATCAGAAGCAAGTCCCATCTGCCTTATTCTCAGACCATACCGAATGAAAACTGATCTGTACCTTATAAATACAGATTAAATTTACAGATTAAACTGCATAGGCACTCAGATACTCATCCAGCCTCTTATTGCCTTCAAGATATTCAATCTCCACCGGTTCAAAACCGAGTGCAAACACACCCATGATCGACTTGCCGTCCGTCTCATTTCTTCCCTTGCGGACCGTCACATCGTCTTTGCACTCGCCTGCAATCTTTACAAAATTCACAATATCCTCGACCTTGTTGAACTTTACCAATGCTTTCATCATGTCATCATCCTCTGTCAAAAATATACTCCGGTCATTCAATAGGCGGCCGAACACAATTCTACACAGTAAAAACCGGCATGGCTCGCTCAGGATGTCTGTTTTGCAGATCAGCTCCTCATTGAACCATACCGGCTTATTTTACTATTTCTTATTCTGTTTGCAAACGCTTTTCCCTGTTTCAGGAAAATTTTCGGAGGTAATTAACAGAAATCCTGCACAGATTATGCAGAAATTTGTATAGATGCTTCCGCTTCGTTTCTCCTCATACCTGTCCGAAACCACCCGTCTGACTGAAATTCTGTCCTGCAAATCCTGCATTTTCTCCAGCGAAGGGGTTTTTCTCGATTTTCAGTGCATCATACAGCGCTGCGGAGGTCTGTGCCACATATGGATTCACATAGAAAATTCCCACTATGCCAAGAGTGACCGCAGACAGGAACTCCCATAATATGAAGGACCAGTCCAGCACGAATGCCTTCCATTTATTTCCATCCATCATATTCCGGCTGATCGCAAAGGCCTCCTCCATTGACATCTCCGGATGCTCTGCAAGAAGATAAGGGATCATCCGATATTCATAGGACTTCACGATACCTGGAATCACAAAGAGCAGTGACCATAGGAAGGTATACAGTCCCCGGAAAAACATGATCTTCACCACATTCATGTAGGAATGGTCAAAACCAGCTGCCAGCTCCTTTAATTCAGCCTTCTGATGCAGGTTGGTATAATAAAATTTACGGATACCGACCTCCAGGGGCTTGAAGAGAAAAATATCCATGACCAGAAAGATTGCCAGTCCAATAATTACGATCGTGATAATAATACCGGCTGCAAGAAATCCCAGCCCGAATCCCGCCATACCACTGAACTGAAAGGCATCATCACCAGCACTGATCGTTCCGTAATTCATGCCGCCGGTGAAAATACCGGATAGAAAACCACTGGAATCACCACCTGACGCCACAATACCAAGAAGCAGTGCTGCAAGAAGTGCCTTCCAGTAATTCGCAGTAAACACTTCCCTGGCACGGTTCTTTAATCCGGCTCTTGTCCACATAAAACTTCTCCTTTTTTCGTTAAAAATACTATTTTCATTCAGAAACCAGACCCGCCACGCCGGGTCTGATCTGATTATAACGAAAAAATACAGACAATGGAAGCGCCAATTCCTCCTGTTGCAGAATAATTTCTATACGGATTCACTGCCGGAAATTCCATCCATTATTTTTCCGCAGTGAAAAGTGCGGATACCCGAGTATTTCTTCCCGGTAATACCCTGTCAGCGCATACAGCAGGCTGCGGTTCTCTTCAATACGCTGTCCCAGTACCCTGAGAATAATACCATCCTGATCAAGCAGAGAGAGACCATAACGGATGGTCCCGGAAGCAGAAAACCGATGGTCCAGAAAAGCGCGCATCTTCTCCAGCATCTCAGGACACACCTGTGCATCAATAATAACTGCAGAATTGTAATACTGCGCCTCCTCAAAGCACCCGATCTCCTGCATCGGACACTGTGTCGGATCAACCAGAAGAAAATCATTGATCAGAAGCTGGTCTTCCATCCATATTCTGGTCTTCAGACCGATATCATTGTACTGAAAAGGTGTCTCATCATCTGACCATCCAGCCGTTAAGCCGTCTGTGAAAATCAGGCGGGCTCCCCTTTCCATCCGGATCTCTGTGTTCTGACGGAATCTTGCGTGCGCATAAGGGATTGTCTCATCGATATAATATTCCAGAAACGAATCTTCCCCTATATGCACTACGTTGTTCTGCGTAGTCAGTCCGCCGTTGTCACACTTGTATATATAATTCGGGGTCTGTGTCGTCAGGATCGCATGGCAATGGTCATCCAGTGTGACGTTCTGCAGATACTGCTCCCCTTCTGTAAAACCTCCACCCGTGCTGATCAGAAAATAGTAAGGGATCTCACCGGCAACGGGAATGTTGCCGGAAATCCGGGAATTTCCTCTCCGGTATGTGCTGCGTGCGACTGTCCGCCCGTTTCGGTTTGTGAACCCGAGACGGATCTCTCCGTCATATCGCTTTTCCATATAATTTCTCCAAATTACGCCGGGTTACCTCTTTTAAAAAGAGCACTCCCGCGAAATACACCTGTGCACAGGCTACTGTTCACTGTTCCAGATCCTCCAGAAGACAGTCCCTTTTCAGCCATTTCACGACATCCTCCAGGCCTTCATCCGTCTTCAGATTGGTGAACACAAAGGTTCCATCTCCCCGGAATTTCTGTGAGGTGATTCTCATATTTTCCAGGTTCGCCCCGACATAGGGCGCCAGATCTATTTTATTTATGATAAAAAGATCAGACTTGATCATACCCTGTCCTGCCTTTGCAGGTATTTTTTCTCCCTCTGCACAGTCAATGATGTAGATGGAAAAATCCACGAGCTCAGGACTGAAGGTCGCTGCCAGATTATCACCGCCGCTCTCAATGAAAATCAGATCCAGCGTATGGTTGAAGCGGTTCTCCAGCTTGTCCACAGCGGCAAAGTTCATCGACGCGTCCTCTCGGATGGCCGTATGCGGGCATCCGCCGGTCTCCACACCGATGATTCTGTCCGCATCAAGCACGGAGTTGGAAACCATGTATTCCGCGTCCCACTTTGTGTAGATGTCATTGGTAATGACCGCCATGCTGTATTCATCCTTGAGACGCCTCGTCAGTCTCTCGATCAGCTGCGTTTTTCCGGATCCGACAGGACCGCCTACGCCGATTCTAACTGCACGTTTCATAACATTTCTTCCTCCTGTCACACATATATTCATGATATCGAGATTAAAAGATTGATGATCATGAAATTGTCTTGAAATTCTCACGGTTTCGACAAGCAAGAAGTACTACGGTTCTTCTAGCATGTCTGCAAATGTTCGAATTTTAAGACAATTTCTTAAACACTTGCCTTCTGTCCATAAAATCATGTTCATCATACATGCATCTTCACGTATGACTATTTCAATTTAAGACATGAACAGTCTTGCCTCCTGCGTTTCATGACAGATCTGTGCCAGCTCCAGACCCGGCGCACTGGCTCCAAGATCCTCCACATCCAGCCGTGCCGTCTGTTCATAGAGATCCGAAATGAACAACAGGACCTCATGCAGAATCACCTGCCCCTCCCGCTGCCCGAGAGGCACCGAACGGACAGCATTCTGCACCAGTGTCGATGCCACGCTGTATCCATACAATTCAAATGCATCTCTGCAATTAATCCCCTTCTCATGAGCAAAGGCAGAAAAAACAATCGCAGGGTTGCCAGAAAAGCTGTTTCCCTCTACCTTTTCTGCATAATGCTCCAGCGCAGGAAAGCCGTCTCCATACATCCGATGAATCAGTGTCAGCATCTGGGTGGCAATCAGCCGGCTTCCCTCTCTGGTCTCGGATGCAGCAACAGACCGGTTGATGATCGTGTCATACTCCAGCAGCGCATCCTCCTTCCCTTCATCCAGCGCCCGCATACAGAGGATGACCAGCAGCCCCTCTCCATAATGGTACTGAAACCAGAAATAATGCATCAGCCATTCCCGGAACTGAGGCGCTTTCCGGATCACCCTCCTGGAAAGGTAATTTTCCATCCCAAAGGAATGATTAAAGGTTCCGATTGGAAAGGTGGAATCGCAGATCTGAAACGCCTCCAGAAGTTCCTTTCTCATTATGCTGCACTCCTTTCCTTAATCTCCATCCTTATAACCCGATATTCTCTTTACCTGGCATGTTCCGCATGGTCATGATGATGCGCATGGGAATGGCCTCCGGCTGTCAGGTCCACATACCGCATCGGCTGGTCGAGCTGTATCTTTTCTATATGAAATGCTGTTCCATTTTCCTTCAATGTCTTCACGACAACAGGATCGTTCAACAGCGTAATCTTTCCATCCTGAATCTGTACCGGCTTGTGCAGATTGCCCAGCATATGGGCTGTTCTCCCCATTTCATCCATGTCCGAAGGCTGGATGACAATGACCTCATCCGGAATTACATTCAGAACAAGCAGCTTTCCAGGGCTGAGAAAGAAGGCACTGCCGTTTTCCAGCTTCTGCCCCTCATCCTCCAGCCGGATCCCATAGTCTCTGCCGTGGTCCGATGTCACCCGAAGAATGGACTTCAGAAGGTCATCACTCTTCACCAGGGCAGTCTCCACATGCCAGTCCTGCAGGTCAGGGATATCCTGAATGTTACCATAAATCTCTGTCAAAATCATTTTGTGTCCACTCCTTCTTCCCGAATCCTGATCAAAAACCGGACCTGTCCGAATCTGTCAGGATACGGTTTATCTGTCAGAATACGGATTCTTTGCGAATTCGGTTGAAAAAGCCAGCCCGGATATCCCTTCCGACTGATCCGGACCGGCCTTTTCAGGCGTCTGCACAGCATACGACTATACAAGTCAACCAAAAATGCAGATTACACCATACAAAGCTCACACAATGTAAGCTTAAACAATTTAATTAGAAGAAATAATAACGCTGTGCCAGAGAAATTGTATCCACCGGCTCACAGCTGATCAGCTCCCCATCAATGGTGACATTGAAGGTCTGCGGATCAATCCTGATTGTCTTCGGTGCATAATTATTGAGCTTCATATCTCTCTTGGTAAGGTTGCGGGTATTATGAACCGGCAGCACGATTTTGTTCAGCCCCAGTTTCTCCTTGATGCCATGAGTATAAGCATAAGTAGACACAAAGGTGATGCTTGTGCTCTGTACAGCCTTTCCAAAGGCGCCATAGAGGTCGCGCATCATCCTCGGTTCCGGTGTCGGAAGACTGGAAGAGGCATCGCCGACGACACCGTAGGCGATCATGCCTGCCTTGAGCACCAGCTTCGGCTTTGTTCCGAAGAACTTCGGGTCCCAGATTACAAGATCCGCATATTTACCAACCTCAACAGAGCCTACATAATCAGAGATACCGTTGACGATCGCCGGGTTGATGGTATATTTTGCAACATACCGTTTGATTCTGTTGTTGTCATCGTATTCTGAGTCGCCCTCCAGCGGTCCTCTCTGCTGCTTCATCTTGTCTGCGAGCTGCCAGCAGCGCATGGCAACCTCTCCGACACGGCCCATTGCCATAGCATCGGAGGTCATCACGCTGAGTGCGCCCATGTCATGGAGTACATCCTCTGCTGCTACGGTCTGCTTTCTTACCCTGGACTCCGCAAAGGCAACATCCTCAGGTACCTTCGGGTCCAGATTATGGCAGACCATGGTCATATCAAAAAGTTCATCGATAACATTCTGCGTATACGGATTGGTCGGGTTTGTTGAAGACGGAAGAATATTCTCATCGCCGGCTACAATCATGATGTCCGGTGCGTGTCCGCCGCCGGCACCCTCTGTATGGAAGGTATGTACTGTGCGTCCGGCAAAAGCGTTGATCGTATTCTCTACAAAGCCGCCCTCATTCAGGGAGTCTGTGTGAACCGCATACTGCACATCGTATTTATCTGCCGCTTTGATAGAGTTGTCGATACCTGCAGCTGTTGCGCCCCAGTCCTCATGCGTCTTGATGGCTGCCGCTCCGGCCTCCACCTGCTCAGCAATCGTCTCCGGTGTCGCGCCTGCACCCTTTGCCATAAATCCATAATTCAGGGGATCATTCTCTACTGCCTCGAGCATGCGGTGAATGTGCCATGCACCGGGTGTGGTTGTGGCCGAGTTTGATCCATCGGCAGGTCCGGTCCCGCCGCCAAAGAGCGTTGTAATGCCATTGTCCAGCGCAGCATGTGCCAGGCCTGTTGAAAGATAATGCACGTGCAGGTCGATACCGCCGGCTGTGAGAATCAGGCCTTCACCGGAAATCGCCTCTGTGCTTGCGCCGACAATAAAATTGATCTTGTCCATGATGTCCGGGTTTCCGCCCTTTCCGATTGCAAGAATCTTTCCATCACGGATACCGATATCAGCCTTATATATACCTGTATAATCAATGACCGTAATGCCTGTGATGATGGTATCCGCCACCATAGGGTTGTCTCTGCGGGTCTGCGTCGCGCTGACACCCATGCCGTCACGAAGTACCTTGCCGCCGCCAAATTTGCTCTCCTGGCCAGGTACGGTGTAATCCTTTTCTATTTTTGCGAACAGATTGGTGTCACCGAGCCGGACACTGTCTCCCTCTGCCGGTCCGAACATCTGTGTATACTGTTTCCGGTCCATCTCGAAGCTCATACATTCACCTCCAGATCTGTGCTATGTGCCTTCTTATTCTTGTCCAGATATCCGTTGACACGATTATTGAAACCAAAGACGCGGCGCTTTCCACCAAAATCAATCAACCGCACGCATCTTGTCTCACCGGGCTCAAAACGGATGGCTGTTCCGGCAGCAATATCGAGCCGTTTTCCGTATGCCTTTTCCCTGTCAAATTTCAGTCCCTGCTCGTTTGCCTCATAAAAATGATATTCTGAACCGACCTGAACGGCCCTGTCTCCTACATTCTTTACTTCCAGCTCAATCGCCTCATATCCCTCGTTATAAGGAACCGGCTTATCTGATGCAAAATGAACCTCTCCTGGGATCATAGACTGCTCCTTTCTTTTTAGCGAATCGGATCGTGAATGGTTACAAGCTTTGTTCCATCTACGAAGGTAGCCTCTACCTGAATCATCGGTATCATCTCCGGCACACCTTCCATCACATCATCCCTGGTCAGGATCTGTGCGCCTTCATCCATCAGCTCGGCAACCGTCTTGCCGTCTCTGGCGCCTTCCAGAATATAACTGGTAATTAGTGCAACACTCTCCGGATGGTTCAGCTTTACACCTCTGTCCTTTCGATTCTGCGCGATCATAGCTGCCAGACTGATCATCATTTTTTCGCGCTCACGCTCTGTCAGTTGCATATAAACCTCCTTCATATACATAAAATAATAAACATGCAGGGAACAGAGCCCCAGCCTTTACCCGGGGCTCTGTTCCCTCCAAATTGCCAATGTGCTTATCCGCTTTTTCTTTTATTCATAATAGTTTACAGCTTTCGCAGTATGCAGAAGCTGTGATCACCAGACTTTATCTCCGGCTGTACTGCTCAGCCTTCCCTGGCCAGTTCCTGAACAAAACTGCTGTCAATCATATCTCCGCAATCCTTGTCATTGGAATCCAGAGCGCCAAGTTTATACATAAAATCTCTGACCTGATTCTGTGTATAACCCCAATAGCTGTAATCATCCGCCTTTGTAAATGCCGTAACTTCATCATCAATGCTTGGAACTATCAGACCATCCATTTCTGACTTGAACTCATCGGCATCTACACCAAGCTTTTCACCCATAAATGCATTTGCGTCATCCGGGTTATTCTTCCAATAATCCACGGCTTCCATGAAGCCCTTGATCACACCCTTTACAGCATCCGGATGATTCTCACATATATCCGCAGAAGCGCCAAGCACATCTGTGATCAGATCAGGATTGTCAGCGGAAGAAAACAGAACATTTCCGCCAGCAGCCTTTGCCTGAGAGAAATAAGGATCCCAGATGCAGGCCGCATCACACTGCCCTGCAACAAAGGCACTGCCCGCCTCCTGAATGGACATATCCACAAGGTTGATATCATCCTGTGTCATGCCGTGCTGATCCAGCAGCGTCAGCAGAAGCATATGATCCACACTGTACATCTGCGTAGCTACAGTTTTACCCTTCAAATCCTCTACGGACTTTATATCAGAGGTTGCAACAAGTCCCTCACAACCATTGGATTTGTCAGATTCCATAACAATCTTGTAGTCTGCACCCTGCTCAAAGGGTGAAATGGTTTCAGAAGAAGCGAAGGTTACAAAATCCAGTTTACCACCAACAAAGGCATTTGTACTCTCTGTTGTGGATGAAAAATCCTGAATCTTAACCTTGACACCATTTTCCTCAAAAAAGCCCTTATCCTCAGCCAGGTAATAAAACATATTGGTTGGCCAGGATGTTGTTCCCAGCGTTACTTCCGTCAGATCACCATCTGAAGCAGCACCTGCACTGCTTCCTGAAATGGAAGCTGCTCCTGCAGCCCCTGTCGATGAGGAAGCGCTATTTCCGAAGGATCCTGACGAAGATCCGCAAGCTGCCAGAGAGGCTGCCATAATACCTGCCATTAAGATCGCCATAACTTTATTTCTCATACCAGTTCCTCCTTTTCTTTCCCTTCGATCATGTCCATTACGTTTACTTGAGTTTCGAGTTTTTCCTTATTTTCGAGGCGCATCCAGCATCAGCTGAATCAGGTCCTGGGAAATCTGGGCCGCTGCCAGTGCTGTAATTTCACTGGTATCATAGGCTGGAAGAACCTCCACCAGATCAGAGGCCACAACCTTTATTCCACTTAATGCATGAAGCAGCTTCCGCATCTGTGCTGTGGACGGACCGCCGATCACCGGTGTTCCTGTTCCTGGTGCTGCAGATGGATCCAGAGAATCAATATCAAATGTCAGATAGACCGGCATGTCACCAACAATTTTCTTAATTTTCTCTGCCAGAACATCCATGTCCATAAATACCGCATCCTGAGCATAAAAGATATTGTATCCGCACTCTGTCATCTCTGTGCGGATAAAAACCTGTGCGGAATGCGAAGGATCAATACACCCCTCTGCCTGCAGATCATATGCAAAATTAGCATGTGAAACATTGCCATCGGTACTTGGCGTGCTGTCCTGATGAGAATCAAAATGAAGCAGTGCCAGCTTTCCATAGACCTCATGAGCTGCCCGGACCATCCCATAAGGAATTGTATGATCGCCTCCAAGGGTGAGCAGTCTGCAGCCGGCATCCAGAATCTTTTTTGCGTTGTCATGGGTCTCCTGCAGCATTACTTCTGTTGTTTTCGGTCCAACATAATAACCCACATCTCCATAATCTACGATCCTGGCTCTGTCATCCAGTTTCTTTTCCCATGGATATTTAAAACAGCAGGCCAGCTGACTCTGCATACGGATTGCACGCGGACCAAGTCTGGCACCAGGACGATTTGTTACCCCGGCATCAAAGGGAACACCCATAACAACGACATCTGCTCCCTTTACATCCTGTGTTACAGGATACCCATTGTAACTGGCGATTCCTCCATAATGAAGATGCTTCTGTACATTGTATTCCATGATTTACTCCTTTGCGTCCTGACATTTGGACGATTCAAAACATACTCTCATAAAGTTTTTTCAGATCTGCCTGTGTAACGTTCTTCGGATTATCCAGCGTGGAAACGTCCTCAAAGGCAGACCTTGATAGATCATCCAGATCCTCTCTATTCACCTTCAGCTCTCTCAGGCTCAACGGCAGTCCAGCCATTTTGTTCAACTTGCGGATTTTTTTGCAGCAGCATTCTGCAGGGTTCTCATCTTCTGCTGCTTCCGGACAAAGAACTTTTTTCAGTTCTTTCATCTTCTTTGGGCATACATCTGCATTAAACGCAAGTCCGAACGGCAGGATCAATGCGTTTGCAACACCATGTGGAATATCATAAAACGCACTTAATGGATGCGCCATAGAGTGGACGATACCAAGTCCGGCATTGGTAAAGCTCATTCCCGCCATGTATTCTGCCAAAGCCATATCTTCTCTTGCCTTTAAGTCTCTGGGGTTTTTCAGCACTTTCGGCAATGCATCTGCAATCAGAGCGACAGCCTTCAATGAAAGCATCTCTGAAAAGGTATTTGCTCCTTTGGCCAGATAGGACTCCACAGCGTGTGTCAGGGCATCCATACCTGTCGCCGCCGTCATTCCTGGCGGCATACCTGCCATCAATTCTGTATCCAGAATCGCAGCAACCGGAACGCCAGTAGAACTCATACATGCCATTTTCCTTTTCTGTGCTGTGTTTGTAATTACGAAATCCATGGTCGTTTCTGATCCTGTTCCCGCAGTCGTCGGGACTGCAATGACCGGAACCCCTGGTCTGCGGTTTTTATCCATACCCTCTAAAGAAACCACATCCCGATTCTCAGGATTATTTGCCAGAATGGAGACAGCTTCCGCAGTATCAATAACAGAGCCTCCGCCGACAGCGATCAGAAAATCCGCCTGGCTTGCTTCCCACGCTCTCAGTCCATCCAGGACATTCTCAATCGTAGGATTGGGTTTTATGTCTGAAAAGGTGGCATATGGGATATTCCCTGTATCCAGAACATTCCTGACCTTACCAGCAATCCCACAGGCTTCAATACCAGGATCCGTAACAAACAGGGCCCTTCTGAAATTTCTTTTTGTTACCTCAGTCAGGATATTTTCTCTGGCTCCGGCTCCAAAATAAGAGGTTCCAGTGAAAACCATTCGAAAACCTTTCACGCCTCTGCCTCCTCATCATCAGAACTGTAAAGAAGATTATTAATGTTTTTTCTGATCTGAATAAATTCCGGCGTGTCCTTCAGTCCCAGTTCTCTCTTATGCGGAAGTCTTACCTCAACATCCTTTATGACGCGTCCCGGTCTGGCAGACATGACATAAATTTTATTTGCAAGGAAAACAGCCTCATCAATATCATGTGTAATGAACACCACAGTAGGATGTTCCTGTTCCCAGATCTCACGAAGCAGCAGCTGCATCATTGCTTTTGTGTGGGGATCCAGCGCTCCAAATGGTTCATCCATCAGCAGAACCTCGGGCTGATTGGCCAGAGCTCTGGCAATGGCGACTCTCTGTTTCATTCCTCCGGAAAGCTCCTTTGGATACGCTTTGGCAAATTTCTGCAGCCCGATAATCTTCAAATAACGGTCTGCAATTTCCTGCTGCTGGTCCTTTGGCATTTTTTTCAGCTTCAGACCGAATTTGATATTGTCCTCCACAGACATCCAGGGAAAAAGTGTATAGGTCTGAAAAACCATTCCCCTGTCCGGTCCCGGTCCGGTAACCTGTCGGTCGTCAATAATGATTTTTCCCTTTGTAGGAAAATCCAGTCCGGCAAGCATACGAAGCAGTGTGGATTTACCACATCCGGACGGACCTACAATACAGCAGAAATCATTATCCTTTATGTCAATGCTTACCTGCTTCAGTGCCAAAGTCTGCTTTTTCCCGTCTGTATAAATCTTATCAATGTTATCTGCCATGATCTTGCTGCTGGCGACATGCGCTGTCAGCGGGCGTCCTGTATGATCATCCTGCAGTACCTGTTTTTGTGTCATAATCCTGTTCCTCCTCGGATATGCAGCATACGATCCAGTCCCTTTGTAAATTCCCTGCATTTCCCTGGTAAATACTTTTCAATGACCGGAAAGTACTCTGGCTTTATCAATCTGCCCATGGAAAAAGCTTTTTAATCGCCAATGCAAAAAGCCTGTCGGTCAGAAGGCCAAGAAGGCCGATGACCAGAATTCCGGAGAAGATACTTTGCGTATGCATAAATCTTTGTGCTCTCAGAATAGAATAACCAAGTCCTGAATTAGAAGCTACCAGCTCTGCAACAGTCAGATATGTCCAGCCCCATCCGATCATCATACGGAGTGTCAGCATCATTTTCGGAGCCATAGCCGGAATCAAAACCTTTGTGATGGTCGTCCAGCGGCCTGTCCCAAGCGTATAGGCAGAAGAAAGAAGATCATCCGAAACAGACATTGTGTCATCCGCAATCATCAATACCAGCTGGAAAAAACATCCGAGAAATACGATTACAATTTTGGCGGTTTCTCCAATTCCGCACCATACCATAACAAGTGGTACGAAGGCTGGTACAGGCATATAACGGATAAACTCACATATAGGAGCAATCACTGCTTCTGCTTTTTTGAAGCTTCCTGCAAGGATTCCAAGTGGAACTCCAAGCACTACAGAAAGCAAAAATCCCATCGTGACACGGTATACGCTGTAACCCATGTCCGTCCACAGTGATCCATCTATGGCCTTATCAATAAGGTCCTGAACAACCTTGACCGGTGATGGTAAAAATAACGATTTTACCTGGCCGCTGGCTGCCGCAATCTCCCATGCAGCAAAAATCACCACGAACGTAATAATCGCTATTGTGGTATACCGCTTGTGTGTAATTTCCTTACGTAGGCGGAAGTCGCCTCTGTCAGTTTTCTGCTTCATCAAAACACCACCTCATTAATCAATGCACCATATTAAATCAATGCATCATCGCCGCTCTCACCGGTATGAATACGGAAACTATTGTTAACAGGAAGAACAAATATCTTTCCGTCTCCCTCGTTACCACTCTGATTTACCTGCAGCACCAGGCGGACGACTTCATCCACGTCCTTGTCCGGCACAACCATTTCAATCATTTTCTTGGCTACAAGAGAATTTTCATATGCGGCATCATATGTTGCCTTTTCATCCGCCGACATATATTTGACGGTATTTTTGCCTCTCCCCAGCACTTCCTTTGTGCTCATTGCATAAAACCGGTGCTCACTGAGAATTTCCTTTGTTTTAAAATATCTTCGGGGTCTGACAATAATCATGATTTCCTTCATGCCTGTTTCCTCCTCAAAGCTCTTCTTTTCCGGCACTGATAGTAATTGCCCTCTCTACATCCTGTACAAAGATTTTTCCATCACCAAAATATCCTTCATCCTTTGTTCTGGCAGTATCAGAAATAATGCTGACCACCTTCTCCGCATCTGCATCCTCGACAACCAGCATCAGCATCTCTTTCGGGATCTCATCATAATAGATATCCTCGACCTTTAAACCTCTCTGTTTTCCTCTTCCAAGAATGCTGAATTTTGTCGCTGCACGGAACCCGGCATTCCCTAACTGATCCAAAACCAATGCTGCTTTTTCCGGTCTGACAATAGCCTTGATCATCTTCATATCACAATTCCTCCTGTATTGGTTGTTACTCGCGAAATACCGATTGGCTGTCCGCGTACTATGGATACAAAAAAGGCGTCGGACGAATGTCCGGCGCCTTTGCCTCTGAAACCTAAAAAATATTCTGTTTTCATTGTGGTGATTATAAAATGTCTTTTCGCTGTGCACAATGTGCTTGTAAAATAAAGATCTTTGTGCACGAAGCACAATCACTGATGCCGATAACGATAAAAAGCGAATGCCAGCTCCAGCTCCAGAAAGGTTGAAAGATCTGAGAGCTCATTGTTCAGGATCGTACGGATTTTGTTCAGGCGATAATGCATGGTATTTCTGTGCAGAAAAAGTTTTTCCGCCGCATCATTCGCATTCGCACCGCATTCCAGATAGACTTCCAGCGTATGCACCAGATCGCCGCCCTGCAGGCGGTCCGCTTCAAACAGTCTCCCCAGGTGTGCGTTCACATATTTATCCATGAACCTTCCGCTTTTGATCTGCGTAATCACAGAATAGATACCCACGCTATCATAAAAGAAGACTTTTTTGTCACTGCTCAGAATACGGCTGATTTTCAGCGCATCCTTTGCTTCCTTCCAGCTGGTGCGGAATTCCTCCGGATATTCATAGGGGAGTCCAACACCGGCTTTTACTATTTTCCCGCTTCGCTCTTCCTGTGCACGACAGATCCGGTCAATCACCGACTCCAGCAGATCATGACTCATAATGTCCTGGGGAACAAGCGCCAGTACATGACCACTCTGTTCCATCACCAGCATGTGCCGGGGTACATATGGCCGGAACTCATCCTTTACTACGCTTTTGAGTGTAATAACCTCATCCGGAATTGATCCCGGGGTCTTTCTTCTCTTTTTTTCTTCTATCTGTTCTTCAGCTGTATGGTCACAGACAAAAAAATCCACAACAAAGAATTGTCCGGAAAGATTGACATCAAGGTACTCTGCCTGTGCGAGAATATCCGTGCGATCGAGATCCTCCAGATTCAGCATCTCGGAAAACAACCGTTCCCTGGAACTGACTCTGGTTTCCTCCTGCATCAATTCCTGACAGACAATCTGTGAAAGATCAATAAGATGCAGGTCCCTGGATAGTTCAAACAAGGGCAGCCGAATCTGTTCGCAGTACTGTGCTACCCTGGTGGATATCTGGCCTTCATTGATAACAACAGTTGCGATATTCTTTTGATTCATTGACCGGATCAATCCAAGAACAATATCATCGTTATCCGTCAGGGAGACATTCGTAATGATCACGACTTCCTCACCATGGATATAATCCGCCGGATTTTTCTTCTCACGCACGCATTGTATACAGTCCGCAAAATAAATCCATCGGATATGCCGGTCCAGACCATTTTCTCCCGCGACCAGTTTCAGTCCGGCACGAAGCCTGGGCATATTTCTAAGCTCTTCTACGTTCATGGTTCACCTGCCTGTTCACAATAAAACTCCAGCTCTATCCTGCGTTTACTTCATGAAGTCTGTCTCTGCTCTCAGAAATAACACGATATCTGTCCATCCCATATGGGTAATAAAAATCGGCGTTTTTCCCATTTTTGATCTGGAGCAGTGACCATACAGACCAGTAAAACGCAGTAATAATTTTCATCGATAAGAAACGGCGGATTTCCTTATCGTCTGGTTCTTTATCCTCATGCAAGCGCAGCATTAACTTTTCATCACCTGCGTTAAGTCCGTTTTCCATGGAAAAACAGGCCAGATCATAATACGGGTCATTCATGCCACTGTACTCCCAGTCAATAAGCTTCATGCTAACATCATTGCCCATGAAATTACCTGCTACAGTATCATTATGACAGGGGCACAAATCTATCGGTTCCGCCTGATACTGTGAATGTACATCTTTACAGAATGCCACAGTACCTTTCCAGTCCGGGTAATAATTATGAAATCCATCCTTTTGTAATAGAGCCAGGTTCGTTTCTGTTTTTACCCATGGATCAAAGCGGTTTTTAAAATCTGCACCGGAACTGTGACATTTCTTCAGCAGACGAATGCAGGCAGACAGTATATCATTATTCCCTCTGATCTTCTCCGCTGTCAGTGTATCCTGTTCAATAAATTCCTGAATCTGAAATCTGGTTTCGGGATCACTGAAATAAATCTTTGGAGCAATGCCAAGGTTTGACATGGTAGTGACATTGTGAAATTCATTCTTCCGGTCTATGAATAGATTCGTACCTTTACCGGCTACACGAACCACATATTTCTGATTTTCATTTTGCACAACATAGTTTACATTGGTAACACCGCCCGACAATCTGGATACTGAAAGTTCTGTCCCGGTCATAACAACTCTCCTCCATCTTCATCTGATCTGGTGCTTCATCTTCTCATTATGATGAAGCAGAAACAGCTGATGCATCCGCACCTGCATCATTTTCAGAGGACGCCTTGTACTCCTTCAGAAAATCCGAATTCAGCATGGTGTTGCAGTCAATGTCAGCATCAATTACATCCATATCCTTCATAAACTTCTCTACTGTATTCTGCACAGATCCCCAGGAATTTTCATCACCAGAGGTATCGAAGAATGTAAGACTTTCATCAATATCCGGAATAATCAGGTTCCCGATCTGACTCTTGAAGGAATCCTCAGAAACACCCATTTTTTCAGCCATAAACTTGTCAGCTGAATCCTTGTTTGCCTTCCAGTAGTCTTCTGCCTCGTAGATGCTCTTCACCATTGCCTCTACCACATCCGGATGATTTTTGACCATATCGTCAGAAGCGGCCAGTATATCACTAATCAGATTGGGATTTTCACTGGTATCATATAGAACATTTCCACCAGCTTCCTTTGCCTCAGTGAAATATGGGTCTCAGATACTCGCCGCATCGCACTGCCCTGCTACAAAGGAGGATCCCGCCTCTTCAATGGACATATCTACAAAATTGATGTCGTCCGCGCTCATGCCATTCTGCTTCAGCAGTGTCAGCAGCAGATAATGATCTACACTGCTGAACTGTGAGGCCACGGTTTTACCCTTCAGGTCTTTAATAGACTTGATATCCAAAGTGGCAATCAAGCCTTCACAGCCATTCGACTTATCCATCGGCATAATAACCTGAAATCCCTTATTCTCCGCATATGGTGAAATGGATTCTCCAGACGGATAAGTGCAGAAATCCAGCTTTCCGCCGACAAACGCCATTGAATTATCTGTTGTGGAGGAAAATTCCCTGATCTTGACCTTCAAGCCATTCTTTTCAAAGATTCCCTGATCCTCCGCAAGATAAAATAATTCGAATGCCGGCCATGGAACCATACCAAGCGTAACCTCAGTCAGACCATCTGCACTGCTCCCATTTACACTGGCAGAAGCTGATGCACTCACCCCTGTATCTGAAGTACCTGCAGAACCTGAACCACATCCGGCAAGTCCAAGGACAAGAAGACCGGAAACCAGACAGCTTGTAAAATACGTCACGCTTTTTCTCATGAAGAAATCCTCCTGTTCGCAAAAACTGTTTTACAAAAAAAGGTGACCACATCGGATTTCCCGAAATGCAATCACCTTTGATTTTTGTAATTTTGTATTCTGTTTATTATTTTCTGCTTTTTCTATAAGCAATCTGTGATAAAAACTCCTGCATAAGCCCTGCTGCAGCAATGGCAGTGATCTGCGTTGTGTCATATGGAGGAGCCACCTCTACCACATCATATCCTACAATAGACAGATCCTTCAGTCCCCGAACCAGTTCCAGTGCCTCTGCTGTTGAAAAGCCTCCCGGAACAGGTGTTCCAGTGCCCGGTGCATAGGCCGGATCCAGAAAATCTATATCAAAGGTGAGAAAGGCTTTCTTTGTTCCCACCCTCTCACAAATGGTCTGAATCACTTCCTCCATCGACATGTGATGCATTACATGAGCCGGCAGACACGCATAACCCAGTTCTGCGGAATGTCTCTCATCCTCCGGGCTGTACAGGCCCTCACGAATCCCAATATGGATAGAATGTGCCGTATCCACCAGTCCCTCAACAGCTGCATGATGAAAAGGTGTACCATGCGTATAGGGCTTTCCGAAATATTCCGGAATCGTATCATAATGTGCATCAAAGTGAATCAGCGCAACAGGCCCGTGTTTCTTTGCACAGGCGCGCAGTTCCGGAAGTGTAACACTGTGATCTCCACCCATAGCAACCGGAACCACCCCGGCATTGAAAAGGACAGACATGTCTTCTTCAATCAATGAGAAGGAGTCCTCTATATATCCAGGAATATTTCGCACATCTCCATAATCTACGCCCTTACAGTGATCAAAAATTCCAACACCAAGAACCGGATTATAGGGTTTGGCAGCCAGACAGGACACCTCCCGGATCTGTGTCGGACCAAATCTGGTGCCCACACGGTATGTAGCACCCGAATCAAACGGTATTCCGACAACTGCAAAGTCAACGCCGGCCAGATTTTTATCCTCAGGCATGCGCATAAATGTTTTTATACCATTAAACCTAGGAGATTTTAATGAATCCATCACTTTCTGATCTTCCATAGTCTGTTCCTGTCCTTTCATTACAATTGTTGCGCGCAAATATAATTATGTTCATCAGTTTACCAAATATCAATACTTATTTCTGCTACTGTCCGATTATTTAAACGTACTATTAAATATTCAGACTGATATCTATATCTTCAAAAAACGCATAAATTAATATATAGAACTCTTTAAGTATTGTAAATACTCCAAAATACGAGTATCATACCGCATAGGTACAAAGAGGTGTTGCAGTGATCTGCAACATCTCTTTTTTTATGTGAAAAGGGAGATTCAATGCCTTATCAAATCATCAGTACTGGTATCGACATCGGAACAACAACAACTCAGCTGATCTTCAGCCGCCTCACTCTGGAGAAATCCGGAGGGTATGGCACGCCGCCAAGGATTGATATCATAAACCGTGAAGTAATTTACAAAAGTAATATTTACATCACACCTCTGACGGAAGAAGATATCATCGATGCAGAAAAAGCTGCAGAGATGATCCGGAGTGAATACAGAAAAGCCGGCTTTTCTCCCAGTGATATAACATCCGGTGCAGTCATTATCACAGGGGAAAGTTCTCGAAAAAGAAACGCCCAAAAAGTCACAGAAGCCATTGCGCATCTATCCGGAGATTTTGTCGTTGCAGCAGCCGGCCCGGATTTTGAGAGCCTGCTGGCTGGCAGAGGCTCTGGTGCTGACAGAATCAGCAAAAGGGACTCAAAGACCGTACTGAATATTGATATCGGCGGAGGAACCAGTAATTTCTGTCTGTTTGCAGATGGAGAAGAACAAGACTGTGCCTGCTATGACATCGGCGGTAGAATGATCCGTATGGATGAAAAAAACAGGATAGAAAGAATCAGTCCGAAACTTGCATATCTCTTACAGCAGCAGAATATAGACCTGCAGACCGGTCAGCTCCTCTCAATACAGACAGCAGAACAGATCACAGACATTCTGGCAAATCTGCTGGCAGAAGCCGCCAATTTAAAGCCCAGAACCCGGTTATGCAGCCATTTCATAACAAATCATGCATTAAAAGACAATATACCGGCAGATATAGTAACCTTCTCCGGTGGTGTTGCGGCGTGTATGGAGAATTCATCAGCAATAAAAAATCCATTTGCCTATCATGATCTGGGCGTTCTGCTCGCAAATTCTATCCGAAAGAATCCGGTCTGGCAGTCTGTAAAAAAGGAACACCCTGCAGAAACTGTCCGGGCTACGGTAATCGGGGCCGGAAATTGCAGCATGGAAGTATCAGGCAGCACGATCTTCATCAGAAATGTATCCTTCCCGATAAGAAATCTCCCGGTCATACAGATCAGGTGCAGCACAGAGAAACAGCTGGATAATATTTCAGCTCAGATCGCATACCCGCTGCAAAATAAAACGGAAGGCTATGATCACGGATATGCCATATATATAACTGGCCCCGCATGTCCTTCTTTTCAGGACATTGAAAAAATGGCCGAAGTTTTATCGGATATCGTCAGGAATGAATCTGAGACGATACCGGTCATTACAAACCATGATTTTGCAAAAGCGCTGGGACAGGCAATCAGACGCAGGATTCCCGATTCCGTTCCCCTGCTGGTACTGGATGGTGTCAGCTGCAAGGAGGGGGATTTTGTAGATATCGGGGAACCCGTCGGAGACGGTATTGCACTTCCTGTAATTGTAAAAACATTGATTTTTGATTTAGACAGGGGCTTCAAAGATGAATCTTAAAACAACATTGGCAGGACAGACTTATCAGTTTCAATCACTCAGAGAGGTTATGGCAAAGGCAAATGAGCCTAAAAGCGGTGATCTCCTGGCAGGGATCGCAGCGGAAACCACTCTGGAGCGAATTGCGGCAAAGCAGGTGCTGGCAGATTTAACAGTGCAGGAAATCAGGGAAAATCCTGCTGTCCCTTATGAAAAGGACGCAGTTACCAGAATCATCGAGGATGATCTGAACATGGAATCCTATCATGAGATAAAAGGATTTACCATTGGTCAGCTTCGGGAATGGATTCTGGATGATCAGGTAACCGGGGATCAGATTCTTCGGGCTGGTGAGGGAATGACAAGTGAAGTCATTGCGGCTGTATGCAAGCTGATGGACAATCTGGACCTGATGTACGCCAGCAATAAAATGAAAATTCTGGCAACATGTAATACTACGATCGGAGAAAAAAATGTACTTGCAAGCAGACTTCAGCCCAACCACCCTGTGGATGACCCCAAAGGAGTGACAGCAAGTATATTGGAAGGGTTAAGCTATGGTGCTGGTGATGCTGTGATCGGTCTGAATCCTGCAATTGATACTGTAGAGGACACGATTGCCATCTGGGACTTATTGTGGGATATCAAAAATGAATATGAGATTCCCACACAGACCTGTGTCCTGAGCCATATCACAACGCAGATGAAGGCACTGGAAAGAGGTCACAAAGCTGATCTCTGCTTTCAATCCATTGCCGGGACAGAAGCGGCTCTGGCCTCCTTTGGTGTCACCACAGATATGCTGAAGGAAGCTAATGAAATGTTCCATGAAGATGGAGGTTCTAAAGGTCCCAATATCATGTATTTTGAAACAGGACAGGCCAGTGAGTTATCTTCGGGATTTCACTATGGATGGGACCAGCAGACCATGGAGTGCCGCTGCTACGGTCTGGCAAGACACTACAGACCATTCCTTGTAAACACAGTTGTAGGCTTTATGGGGCCTGAGTATTTATATGACGCAAGGCAGCTGCTGCGGGCCGGCCTGGAGGATGTATTTTGTGGTCATCTGCATGGGCTGCCGATGGGCTGTGACTGCTGCTATACCAATCATATGGTCACGGACCAGAATGATCTGGAAAGCCTGGCTTCCATGCTTACTGCAGCCGGATGCCATTATTTTATGGGTCTTCCTCAGGGAGATGATGTCATGCTGATGTATCAATCCAGTGGCTATCACGATATCGCTGCCCTCCGGCAATTATTCCGGAAGAAGCCGATTCATGAATTTGAGGTCTGGCTGGAAAAGCGTGGTATCTATGAAAACGGAAGGCTGGGCCCTGCTGCAGGAGATCCGACCAGATTTTGCAGAAAAGCATAGGAGGAAAACTGATGCTCCCGAAAGACTACTCTGGAACATATAAAAATCCGCAGGAAATGACACGATTAAAGAAAAGTACACCGGCAAGGATCGGTATCGGGCATTGCGGTCCGCGTTATACTACAAAGGCTATGCTCGCATTCAGAGCTGCGCAGGCACGGGCAAATGACGCTGTACAGCTGGAGGTGCCTGATACTGTGATAAAACAGCTCGGAGTCTTTGAAGTAAAAACAAAGTGTTCCAATAAATATGAAATGCTGACACGGCCTGATTGGGGAAGACTCTTTGATGATGAGACAAAGAAAATAATCAGCGAACGTTGTGAGCATAATGTCGATGTGGAGATATACTTTGGAGATGGTTTGTGCAGTCCCTCCATCGCTGCCAATATTCCAGATCTCTATCAGGGAATGAAAGCCGGGCTGGAAGCAGAGGGAATCCATGTTGGAACTCCATTTTTCGTCAGATACTGCAGAGTAAATACAGCACGCACCATCGGTCCGCTGCTGAATGCGAAGCTCACCTGTGTATTAATTGGAGAACGGCCGGGACTGATCACGAATGAGAGCATGTCTGCATACATGGCGATGCACGCAAACCCCCAAATGTCGGAAAGCGACTACAAAGTAGTCAGCAATATCAGCAGAGTCGGAATGCCACCTGTTGAAGCTGCTGCGTATATTGTGGAGATCATGCTGGATATGCTGAAGCATACATAAAAAAGAGAGGGCAGCGATACTTCCGTTCGTTCCTGCCCTCACTTTATCCATGTTCATATTTACTGAAAACACTGCCCCTCAAATCATCATGCGTTCGATTTCACTTTTATCGGCATCCTTACGCTCGCTATGATAAATAATAGATCCTTTTTGCATGACATAAATTTCATCGGCCAGATCCATGACAAAATCCAGATATTGTTCCACCATCAGAATTGTGATGTGACGTTCTTTGTTGATTTTTCGAATCGCATCCCCGATATTCTGAATGATCGAGGGCTGAATTCCTTCTGTCGGCTCATCCAGAATCAGAAGCCTGGGATCGGTGACCAGAGCCCGCGCAATGGCAAGCTGCTGCTGCTGACCGCCGGAGAGATCTCCGCCCTTACGCCCGGCAAAAGAAGGAAGTATCGGAAACAAATCGTAAATATACTCCGGGATCTTCAGGCTTTTCCCTCTTGCCCGCAATCCGATCCGCAGATTTTCCTCTACAGAAAGGTCCGGAAAGATCTCTCTTCCCTGTGGCACATAGCCAATACCCATTCTGGCCCTCTCATACGTTGGAATCCCGGTTAACTCCTTGTCTTCCAGTTTAATACTCCCACTGTTTTCCTTTACAATTCCCATAATGGTACGCAGTGTCGTTGTCTTCCCAACACCATTACGGCCAATCAGACAGACAATTTTTCCATCGGGAACTTCAAGGTCCAGGCTGGGAAGAACGTTTGTCTCCGAATATCCGGCGTTTAGTTTTTTTATCTCAAGCATCCTTCTCGCCTCCTCTTCCCAGATAGACAGCCTGGACTTCCTTATTCTCCAGCGCTTCCTCAACGGTTCCCTTCACCAGGATCTTTCCTTCATGCAGAACCGTTACTTCATCGGCAATCTGCCGTACAAAATCCATATCATGTTCAATGACAATGATGGTACATCTGTCCTTGATCGCAAGAAGAATATCACCGGTCTTTCTTGTCTCGTCCTTGTTCATTCCTGCAGCAGGCTCATCAAGCATGATGATCTGGGGCTTCTGGACCAGAAGCATAGCAATTTCCAGCCATTGCTTATGCCCATGATCCAATGCGCCTGCCCTCTCTTCGGTATAACTTTCCATACCCACCTGCTTCAGCGTGTCAAGAATCAAAGTCCGGTCTTCCTCTGTCATTTTATAAAATAAAGCTTCTCTGACGCTCTTATGCCCTTTCAGAGAAAGCATCATATTATCCATAACACTCAGTCCGCCAAAGACAGAGGGTGTCTGAAACTTTCTGGCAACCCCCAGTCTGACGATCTTGTATTCAGGCAGCCTTGTCAGGATCGTCTCCGTACCGTCCTGATTACATAAACGGACATTTCCCTGTGTCGGCCTGGTTTTTCCGCAAATAATATCCAGGAGCGTTGTTTTTCCCGCGCCGTTCGGCCCGATAAAAAAACTGATCTTATGCTCGGGTATGTCTGCTGTCACATCCGTCAGCGCCTGGAATCCGTCAAAGACTACGGAGACTCTGCGTATCTTCATAATTGTTCTTGCTTCATCGTCCATTTTTCTTTCCCTCTTTCCATTAGTGCGCCTGTAACTCCTGCTTTTCTTTGTCCAACGGTTTTGAGGCCTTCCGTTTTCGAATGGCAGCAGGAATCTGCTCTGTCAAGATACCCATAAGTCCGCCCTTGAAGAACAGAATCATGACAACAAAAAGTCCACCGATAATATACTGCCAGATATCAACAAGGACTCCGGAACTCAGATTATACTCGCATAGATTGATCAGCAAGGCACCGATCACTGGTCCCAGAATGGTTCCTCTTCCTCCTACGGCCACCCAGATAATCATGGTGATAGAATAGGTAATGGTCATCTGTGTAGGTGTGACGCTTCCGTTGAAGTTGATGAAAAGCGCGCCCGCCACAGCTGCAAGCATGGCAGAAATAACATAAATTGTATTCTTATAGGCGCTGACCTTGTATCCTGAAAAATACGTACGGTTCTCACCGTCACGAATCGCGATGAGAATCTTTCCGAATTTGGATTTCACGATTTTTTCGGAAAGAAAATACACGACAATCAGAACAGCCAGACTCACATAGAACAACATCGCCATATTGGAAAAATGCCTCTTTCCCCGGATACTTCCAAAAACAGATTGAATCTCCGTGATTCCGACATTTCCGTTGGTGTAGGGAGAAAGGGCAATGAACAGGGAATATCCCGCCCACGTCAGTGCCTGAGAAATAATTGAAAAGTAAACTCCTTTAATTCGATTTCTGAAAATCAGCGCGCCCAGAATTCCTGCAATGCCTGCCGGAATGACAAGAATCAGCACGATTGTACCCGGCAAAGTCCGGAAAAGGCTCCATATCAAGGGCAGCTTCTTCAATCCTCCGGTTTTCATGAAATCCGTCATCTGTCCATCTGTTGCCTGCAGTTTCAGATACATACCCATACCATAAGCACCCAATGCGAAGTACAATCCATGCCCAAGGGAGAGAATACCTGTATAGCCCCAGATCAGGTCCAGTCCGATTGCTACAATACAGAAACAGATACATTTGCCGATATAGGTGACAAAGGACGAACTGCTGATTACACCGGAATTTAACAGAACGGGACAGAGCGCCAGTATCCCTGCAATTACAAGAAAACAGATATTTTTTGTCTTATCCTGTGTTATTTTCATTTCTCTGCCTCCTTAATCATCCAGTGCACGGGATTTTCTGGAAAAAATCCCTTCCGGCTTTACCTGAAGGAACGCAATGATAATGACCATAACAATGGCATTCGCAATATTTGAACTGGTATAAAACTGCACCCAAATCGTACTAAAGCCTACAATAAGAGAACCGATCACAACACCCGCAAGATTTCCGACACCACCAAGTACTACCGTAATAAAGCACTGTACAATATAGTTCTGACCCAGATGGGAATCGATGGAACCGAGCAGCGCAAGAGAACATCCAGCCAGACCGGCCAGCGCTGAGCCAAAACCAAAGGTCAGGCAGTCAATTCGTCTCGAGTTGATTCCCATACTCTGTGCAATGGGCCGATTGTCAATGACTGCCCGCATCTGCTTGCCAAAGCTGGATTTATTCAGAACCGCACTGACGATAATCAGGCTGGCAATGACCAGACAAATAATGAAAATTCTGTTATATGAAAAAGTCACAGATCCTATGCTTAAGCCCCCGGTCAGAAACCCTGGGGCCTGTACATTGACGCCCTGAGTTCCAAAAAGGGTCCGCGCCAGCTGCATCAGAATCAGACTGATTCCCCAGGTAGCCAGGAGGCTGTCAACCTCCCGGCCATACAGATGGGAAATTACCAGTTTCTCCAGGACGCAGCCCAGCAGGAATGTCACTGCAAAAGAAACTACAAGGGCTACAGGATAATACAGGTCAAAGACAGCGGCCGGCAGAAAATTTTGAAAGAACAGCTGGACCAGATAAGTGACATAAGCGCCGATCATCAGAAATTCCCCATGGGCCATATTGATGACTTTCATCAATCCGAAGGTAATGATCAAACCTATGGAAGCCAGAAGAATAATGGAGCTCAGACTCAGCCCATTAAACATCGTTGTAATAATTGTACTCATTGATCACCCCATCCTCTCTTTTTCTGCGTCAGGTCCGATCAGCTCTCAACCGGCTGTACATCGGACGCCCATGCATAATTCTTCAGATATGGATCCGGTTCTACAACATCATCTGTTGCATAAACCTCATCGATCAGACCCTGATCGTTCACCTTTCCGATGCGAACCTTCTTATAGCAATGCTGATTGTCTCCATCAATGGTAATGGTACCCTCCGGAGCCTTGAAGGAAATCTTTCCGGTATGGATGGCGTCAAGCACATCGTCAACATCTGTACTATTTGCCGCTTCACAAGCTGCTTTCCAGAGATAAACTGCATCATAGGCAGCTTCAACCGGATCAGAGGTGACACGGTCCTGTCCGTAGGCTTCCTTATAAGCCTTTACAAAGGCTTCATTCTCCGGGGTATCCGTTGTCTGATAGTAGTTCCAGGAAACCAGATGGCCCTTCAGAATATCCGCACCGATGGTTTTTACCTCTTCCTCGGCAATGGAGAAGGACATTGTCATGTAGTCATCTGATGTATAATTTTTTTCAGCCATCTGCTTGAAGAAGGAAACATTTCCGGTTCCATTCAATGTGTTGATGATAACATCGCAGCCGGAGGACTCTATCTTTGAGATAATGGAAGAGAAATCTGTCTGATCCATATCTGCATATTCCTCGCCCACCACCTCAAGTCCGGCATCGGCAAGCTGTGCCTTGATAATTTCATTTGCCGTACGCGGGAAAACATAGTCGGAACCCATCAGGAAATATTTTTTATATCCTTGATCAATCAGATACTGAATGGCCGGAACAATCTGCTGATTCGGCGCTGCTCCCACGTAGACGATATTATCGGAATCCTCCATTCCTTCATACTGAACCGGATACCACAAAAGATTGTCGTAATCTTCAAAAATCGGCTTTACTGCCTTCCTTGATGCTGAAGTCCAGCACCCGAAAACCGTGGCTACCTGATCTTCATCAATCAATTTCTCTGCCTTTGTGGCAAAGGTTGACGGATCTGATTCTCCATCTTCCTCCACATATTCAATCTGCTTTCCCAGAACACCTCCATCAGCGTTAATCTGCTTAATCGCCAGCACCTCCGCGTCACGTACTGCCTCCTCACTGATTGCCATGGAACCTGTCAGGGAATGCAGCAAACCAACCTTGACCGTATCTCCGGATGCTGCCGAAGCACCAGAACTGGCAGTCGATGATGCTGATCCTGCGGATGCTGCTGATGAACCTCCGGCTGATGCTGCAGATCCGGCTGAACCACATCCTGCAAGTAACGACATCGCAAGTACCGCTGCTAATAATCCTCTCTTTCTCATAATCTCTCCTCCTTTTTTCTTGAATCTGAAATTAAAAGTTCCGTGGTTAGAAAAAGGAAGCCGACTGCAGATCCGCTGGTATCTGTCCGTCGACTCCCTTGTCACGCTGTATTCAGTTTGCAGAATATATTCTGCCCTTTACAATACTCCCTGATTGGCCTGAGCTTCAGGACTGTTCCTGCAGAATATCCCGGCCAAGCTTATAGGAGGTGTACCATATGATCGAATCTACACACCCATCAATGGTGACTCTTTCTGAATTCAAAGTCATATCGTAGGCGACAGGATCTGTCCACTTCTTTCCTCCGGTATAATACTGATAGTAATCTGCCCGGTACCTGTCTGTATGGTGAATCATTTTCGCCGCTTCATCGTACTCACATCCAAAGTCCTTCATGACCCTGGCAGCACAGAAGGCTCTGGGTGCCTCAATGTAAAAGCTGACTACATTATCCCGGTCCTTCAGGATATCATTGGCGCATTTGCCGATGATCACACAGGATTCTGTATCTGCAAGTTCACGAATCACTTTTGCCTGAATATTAAACAAATTGACATCTGAAACAAAATTATGCTCAGTTGGCTCAATAATTTTGTCTCTGTTTGGAACTGCTTTTAAACGTCTCAGGAGTGCATTCCCACGCAGTTTTTCATTTGTCTGAACAAACTCTCTTTCATTGATGCCGCTGATCTCTGATGCCATCTTCATGATCTGCGTGTAATAACAGGGAATTCCAAGTTTCTTTGCAACCTTCAGGCTGATTTCTTTTCCACCGCTCCCAAAGCCTCTGGCGACGGTTATGATATAATTCCTCCGGTTCACGCTTGCCCACCTCCCTTATAAAAAACGTCCTGAGAGCTTTTCTAATATGCTCCCAGGACGTCTTTGTCATGGTTGAAATAATACCAATTCCCATTTTCACATTCAATCACGACTTTTCAGTATTTATATAGATACTTTTGTTGATTTCAGATATTGATCTCTTCCCGTATACTTATTTACAGGAAAATGCTCTCCGTATTATAATCATATTTATATATAGAGAAATAGATACAAATAATATTTTTTCCATTCTTTTCACGTTCATATCCCGCTTAGGAAAACTACATGAAGAGAAAAAACTTCTGCAATAATATTGATGCGATACCAAAAGAGAACCGGCAGATCAGCTGTTCTTCATGCTTTCAACAGTGAAGTCCATGTACATCCTGATCCGCTCATCGATATCGAAGGCCAGCTCCATTGCCTCAAGTGGCACACCAATGCTGTCCACAAAATCCTGGAAATTATCCTTCTGCTTATATCTCTCCCAGACAAGCTCCTTTGTTCTGGTTGTGTGTGACTCCTTATGCAGGACCCTTGCGGTTTCCGCATCCTCTGTACTGCCTCCCACAGCTTCCACAACCTGATCTGCATAGCGGTTTTTCACGGCTTCTCGAAGCCAGCCGAAGTAATTCCGGATCGTGACGCCGCTCGTCTTGGCGTAATCAATCTCTCTCTTGATCACATCCGAATCCCCACCGGCCTCCTGCAGCAGCTTGTCATAATAATCCATTGTAAAACCGCTTGTCGCACGGATTCCGCTCTTCTTCAGATAAGTGAGAAGCTCAGAGTATTCCCGGAGCTTCTTCGCCCCGCTCTCCTTATCCTCCTTTGCAAGCTTCTCAAAAGGATCCGGCTCTGCAACCTTCGCGTATTCCGGACTGATCTCCACAATCTTCTCACGGTTCTTATGAATGGTCTCAAGATTTGCCTCCGGCAGGTTCCAGGAAATCATGAAGAGAATATCTGTCGCCCGCCCGCGATTTCCTCTCTCCACTGTATATTCAAAGGTGATATCCGCCTTCTCATCCATCTCTGCCTTTGCCTCATCGAGAACCTTTGTGCGGAAATCGGTGAAACGCTCGTACTGCTTGTCCTCCTTCTTCGCCAGATGTACGAGTTCCGACCATGTCGCACCATCTGACACGGCTCTCTGCAGATAAGAGGCATCCAGATTCACAAGACCCAGGGTGCAGCGAAGCTCATCCACACTGTAAACCTTTGTGACAAACTTGGATTTCGTCGTGTCGATCTTGTAGGCTTCCTTCTTCAGAAGCTCATACAGACGGAAGGAGCTGTTCTTCTCAAAGGATACCAGCGTTGCCAGCTCCATGGACGTATAGCTCTTCTGGAGACTTGTGATGTGCGGTGTCATCTCCCGGTTGTAGATAATCTCCAGCTTCTGGTCCTTATAGGAAACATTGGTGATCATCGTAAAGGTGTGGAAGTTTCCAAGCCCGTCCTCAATAGTAATAATGTTGCCAGCCAGCTGCTTGCTTACGCTTTTGAGCTTCTTGTAAATGTTGGTGTCTGTCTCATTGCCGAGGATCCGCTTGATCTCACTTGGGTAGAGCGTTGCCATAACCTGCTTTGATCCGGGCTCCTGCTGAAGCTTGGTGAGTGAGACTGCGATAATCTTGTTTCCTAAAATGGAAGTCTTATATTTTGCATTGATCAGTGAATTACTCTTGCGGACAACGACCCCATCGATCAGATCGTTCCGCACACTGGTGCTTGTCATGTGTACAATATCCCCTTTATCTGTCAGAAAGCGACAAAAATACCGTTAAAGGGAATCATACTCTATTCCCTCCGATTTGTCTCTCAGATAACGAAAAATCTACTTATTAATTTTCCTTTACATTTCAGTAGTTTTTTCGTTATCTATACATTTCCTGAATGCATCAGCGACAAATTGACTGAATCAGTAATCCTGTCGTTATCAGTTCTCAATAAACACTGATTTTACAGGTTCTCACAACATCTGGCTGTTCAGTATCATTTTCGTCATCTGATATTTCCAGGCGTGATTCAGTAGTTTTTTCGCCATCTGGTTACATAAATATGAACCATTTCAGTTTATTTTTCGTTTTCTGCCAGTCTATCTCACCACTTTACATAAGTCATTTCTTCGTCATCTTATTTGTTCAGTAGTTTTTTCGCTTTCTGAAGCCTCATTTTCGTCTAACGATCAGTTTCTCTTTCGTTTTCTGAACAGGTTGCCTTGCATGGCAGACTTTTTGACAGCGACAAAATTACTTAAGATAAGTATCAGTACTTTTTTCGTCATCAGTATTCACATCGGTGTCTGCAGTATATTTTTCGCTTTCTGATTTATGATTGGAGTTTTTTGTTCTTTATCTGCCTTCCCAAAGCTGTTTGCTGAAATTCTCCTTTTTCGTATTCTGCCTTCATTTCAATGCTTTCTGGAAGTAGAATTTATGTCAGCTGACAGTAGATCTTTCGTTATCAGGAACCGGAAAGCCCTTGATCTGTAAGCATTTTCCGCCCTCTAAATAAAGAAATATAAATGTTGTTATATAATAATATAAAATAAATGGGATTTTCCATAATACAGACAGATGACGAAAAAATGACTTACAACAACTAATATACAAAGCTTCGCTGCTCCTGCAACGCTGTTGCTGTATCTATATCTATATCTATATCGGGTTACCGCTTTCAATTCTCCCTTAAATGTATTACTGATTTTTTCCAGCTAGTTGATAATATCGTTATATCAATTGCGTACACCTCCTGCTGATTTCTTTGTATAGTATGGGTATGTGATTTGTGAAAAAGGAAACATTCTGTATGACTGCATAATAAAAAAGCAGATAACGAAGAAACTACTTGTCTGAGCAGTCATTTTTTCGTCATCTGCTTTTCTAACAGTAAATTATCAGGTTCTTTTATACTTCGGCTTCTAATCCTTTTACGAACACATTGATTTATATCATTGTAAATGAAAACGCGCATTTATCACCAGATCGGTCTGTCTTCAATGGTCTGATCTGGCATAGGAGTTTTTCATCTGATTGCTCAAAGCATAGAGGACTTTGTCCAATGTATCAGATGCTTCCGCTTCAAGAAAATCGGACATTTCCTGATTTGCGGTTTCAGCAAGTTCATGAATGCTGTCCTGACACTCTGGTCCAGCGCATGCATCGCATACAGCCTTCATCTTCTGATCATACTTGTGCAGAATTTCATGTCCTTTTGCACCAACGGTCTGCTGATAGCGTTCAATATGGAAAAGGCTCTTTCCATAGGAGGCGTCCGTCATCGCCGCGATCATGCGGCTTGTCCAGTAGAAATTGTCAGTGGAGGCGTGCTTTCCGGTATTGGACAGATAAGCAGGCGTCTTTGTGACATTGGCGTACATGGGCACCCATGTATTGAAGGCATTCGATGCAAATGCCAGCCATTCAACGGCGCAGAACGCATCCGGTACATAGGGTCTGAGCTGGATCAGGGCCAGAAAATCGTTGCGATTGATGCCGATGGAGCGATAAGCACCTCTTCTGCTGCTATCCCCATAGGTAGCATATGGATCATAGGGCGTTCCCTGGAAATGTGAGGACAGCAGGTATTTGACATCCTCCGGTGTGATCTTTCTCTCAGGTGTCAGACACCATGGGATATTGTCGGATTCCGGGCGGTAATCCGCCTGTTCCCCGTCCCAGGATGCGGAATCCGGATTCAGATACCGGGCCATAAACCAGGCACGTGGCGTATTGTAGACATGGTCTGCATCATCGTGGCTTCCGAATGCGTCTCTCGGGTTAAAGATATTTTGCGATTCTGATCCGGTTTCAGAATCCGTAAACGTGAGGTCCAGGTGATTTTCCGCCATGAACGTCTTCAGGTCCGCAGAACACATATATTCGCGCTGGCTGCCAAAAGCATCTTCCAGGTCAAAGGAGTCGATGCCGAGCTGATTGGGCATTATGACGTATTTGTCATCCGGAACTCTTCTGGCAATCCAGTGATGTCCACCGATGCTCTCCAGCCACCAGATTTCATTCCTGTCCTGAAAGGCCATACCATTGGACTCATAGGTGCCGTATTTTTCCAGGAGACTGCCCATGCGAAGCACGCCTTCACGGGCACTGTGAATATATGGGAGTGTGAGGACGACGAGGTCCTCCTCACCGATTCCGCCGGGTATTTCCGGTTCTCCATCCCTGGCAGGCTTAAACTCTGCCAGGGGATCTGCTCCCAGGACCCGCTCGTTTGTCGTAATGGTTTCTGTAGCGGTCATCCCTACATTTGCCTCATTCACACCGCTTGCCGCCCAGATTCCTTCTCCCTCAAGTGCATTTGGTACTGCGGTATAGCGCATCGGATGTTCCGGAAGGTCTATTTCTACATGAGACAGGACAGAACGGTATCTGCGCGGCTGTTCCTCCGGCAGAACAACAGTGAATTTTTTGGGTGTGTATTTCCCGGATGGTGAATCGTCATTTCTTGCAATGAAGGTTGAACCGTCATAGGTTGCCTTCTTCCCAACCAATATTGTTGTACAGGACATATTTGTGCCTACCTTTCTCCTGGCTTCAGGATTGCTTCTGTATTTTATAGCTTCCTTTCCTTTAAGAGCAGCTTTTTAAGCAATATCCGATTTTTTACTCCTTCATTGTTCTTCTATAGTCTGCAGTATATTATTACAGGCGAAGGATGCCTTTTTGGCAATCCTCCGCCTGTCTGTCAGCATTATTTCTTTTTCTTCGCATTTTTGCGTGCGAGGGCTGCAAGCTGCTGCTGCATCTTTTTCTCCGCAGCCTTCTTGCTGTCTTTATTCTTTCCACCAAGCTTACTCATGAAATCGCCTTCCTTCTGTTATAAATCTGATCTTATTCTATCACGTTCCTGCGTTCCGGTCATGTGATTGCAGTAAAAAAGAGCCGGATCTGTAACGGAACCGGCCCCAGCATATAAATTACATTCCCTTTTCAGAGATCGACGTAGTTATCTGCATCTCCATCGGCTACATAATAGGCTCTGTTTTCTTCCGGTTTTACATAAATGGTGAGATCTTTTGCGGCAGGCGCTGCTGCTTTTACTCTTGCGATAATGTCAGCCTGTGTAAACTGCTTTCCAGCGTACTGCAGAATCACATCGGTTTTTACTTCACTTTTCTTGGATGCCATTTTGCTTTACCTCTTTCACTTTATTCACAGATTTTCAGAATTCGCAGAATGTCAGACCGTATCCATACAGTCAACAGAAATATGACGACGGAAAGACTTCTGTATATGTAAGTATAGCACGTCAGCCATTCATGATGTGTACATATTTTTCCCGGGATTGCAGGTTTCCATGTGCAAACTGTCAGAATTTATTTTCTGGCAACACCGCTCTCTCTGGCTGCTTTTGCGACAGCAGCTGCTACTGCGTCCTTTACTCTCGGATCAAAGGCCTTTGGCAGAATGTAATCGGCGGAAAGCTCCTCATCGGATACAAGTCCTGCGATTGCCTTTGCTGCGGCGATCTTCATGGCATCATTGATATCGGAAGCGCGGACATCAAGGGCACCGCGGAAAATGCCCGGGAAGCAGAGTACATTGTTGATCTGGTTCGGGAAGTCACTTCTGCCTGTGGAGACCACTGCTGCTCCTGCAGCCTTGGCTTCATCCGGATAGATTTCCGGGACAGGGTTTGCGCAGGCAAAGATGATCGGATCCTTTGCCATGGTGCGTACCATATCCTGTGTCAGTGTGCCGGGAGCGGATACACCAATGAATACATCCGCGCCCTTGATCACTTCCGCCAGGGTACCGGCTGTATGGTTTCTGTTGGTAATTTTGGCCATTTCTTCCTTGACCGGATTTAATCCCTCACGTCCCTCGTAAATAGCGCCCTTTCTGTCGGTCATGATGACGTTCTTCAGGCCCATGGAGATCAGCAGCTTGATGATTGCAATGCCGGCTGCACCTGCACCGGAGGTGACAATCTTGATATCTTCGATATTTTTACCGACCACCTTCAGGGCGTTCATCAGTCCGGCAAGGGTGATCACAGCGGTTCCGTGCTGGTCATCATGGAAGATCGGGATATCGGTGCATCTTTTCAGCTTCTCTTCGATCTCAAAGCATCTCGGAGCGGCAATGTCCTCCAGGTTGATGCCGCCGAAGGAACCGGCAAGAAGAGAAACAGTTTTTACGATTTCATCTACATCGTGAGTCCTTACACAGAGCGGGATGGCATCGACATCACCGAAGGCCTTGAAGAGTGCACATTTTCCCTCCATAACCGGCATACCGGCTTCCGGTCCGATATCACCAAGTCCAAGGACTGCGGTACCATCTGTAACAACCGCGACAGTGTTCCATCTTCTGGTCAGCTCGTAGCTTTTATTGATATCCTTCTGGATCTCCAGGCAGGGCTGGGCAACGCCGGGTGTATAAGCCAGGCTGAGCGCTTCGGCACTGTTTACCTCTGCACGGAGCTTGATCTCTATTTTTCCCTTCCACTCATAGTGCTTTTTCAGAGACTCTTTTGCGTAATCCATCTAAACGATCCTCCATAATGATCTTCAGTAAAAACTGTTACACATGCAATATAATGCATTATCCCTTCAGAGTAAATCATAAATTTTTAAATATGGACCGGTACGGCTCTCTGTTCCACGCTGGTGTAGAAGACGATCTGTGTCTTTGTACGGCCGAATTTCTGAAGTTCATTGATGAAGTGGTCCAGCTCCGTTGTACTCTGGAAGAGAACCTCAATCAGCATAGAGTAGTCTCCTGTGACGCAGTTGCATTCCACAACATTCGGGATGGATTTGATATAGGGATAAAATTCGGGCTTCTGGTTTGGCTCTACCTCCAGGTTGATGAAGGCTTTAATATGATAATTCAGCAGCATAGGATTGATCTGTGCATGGTAGCCGGTGATAATGCCCTCTTCCTCCAGTTTTTCCAGGCGTGCAGAGACGGATGGGGATGAGAGAAAGACATCTGCCGCAAGCTCCTTCAGGGGAATGCGGGCGTCTTTCTGTAGGATATTCAGGATTTTGATATCGATGGCGTCCAGTTTTTTCAATTTGGCCTTCCTTTTTGCACTTTTCGTCCCGCTTCGCGTGACCCGTGCTCATACCTGTTGCCTTCGAAAGCCCGGCCAGTCTCTTACGCGCGCTTCGCGTGCGACGAGTCTGCCCGTGTTTTCGAAGAGCGTTCTCTTGTGTACTGCATAAGCTGCGGATTGCTGCGCTGCTTCGCAGCTCCCGCAATCCTACAGGTATTCGCACTTTCGTCCCGCTTCGCGTGACCCGTGCTCATACCTGTTGCCTTCGAAAGCCCGGCCAGTCTCTTACGCGCGCTTCGCGTGCGACGAGTCTGCCCGTGTTTTCGAAGAGCTTATGCAGTAAAAAAAGAGGTGCCGGTGGTGTTGTGCTACCGGTACCTCTTTGTACACAAATGATTATAAACCTTCCTGCCGGAGATGCAAGAAAAAAATTTCAGTCTGGTTTATTTTATTCGGCATAATTGCTACCTGCTTAACAATATTTGTCAAATGATCATGAATTTCTTCTCACTCAACCTTTTCGACTTAACTTATTTACATCAGGCTTCCAGAGTGCTATTCTCGCTGCATCCGAAGGGACATCCGATAAGGATATCCGGATACATGATGTGCGCACATCTTTTTCATTAATAAAACGGATTTTACTTATTCCCACTTGCTGCTGACAGGTGCTGGCAGGATGAAGAAGAATCTGGGAAATAGCGATTCTAGAGAATATGATTTTAGAGAATCTCAGGAAAATAGCAGAAAATCAGAAATTCGTCAGGGACATGGAGGAGAGTCATCATGGAGATATTTGAAAAGATTACGGAAGGAACCCGTCTGGAAGCAGATTCAATCGGTACGCTGGAGGTACCGGAGGAAGCATATTACGGTGTGCAGTCTCTAAGGGCGGCTCGCAACTTCCCGATTACAGGAAGGAAGCTTCATCCATTGTTCATCCGCAATCTGGCCAGAATCAAGCTTGCTGCCGCGGAGACCAACCGCAGAAGCGGAAAGCTCCGTCCGGAAAAAGCAGATGCGATTGCAATCGCGTGCCATGAGATCATGCGGGGCAAGCTTGCCGGATCCTTTATCGTAGATGGTATTCAGGGCGGCGCAGGTACAAGCGCAAATATGAATGCCAATGAGGTAATTGCAAACCGCGCTATTGAGATCATGGGTGGAAAGAAGGGAGATTATTCCATCGTCCATCCGAATGATGATGTGAACATGTGTCAGTCCACCAATGATGTGATTCCAACCTGCGGAAAGCTGGCTGCGCTAGACCTCCTTGCTGATCTGGAACGGGAATTACAGGACCTCTCCAATACTCTTCTTGAAAAATCTTCCGAATTTGATCATATTCTCAAGATCGGACGCACGCAGCTCCAGGATGCGGTTCCCATGCGTCTTGGCCAGACCTTTCATGCATATGCTACCATGGTTTCCAGAGACCGTGCGCGGCTGATGAACCTGAAGAAGGAACTCTTCACGGTAAACATGGGCGCCACTGCTATTGGAACGGCCATTAACACTTCTGATTTTTATTTCTACAATATCGTCCCTGAACTTGGAAAAATTACCGGATATCCGCTGACACAGGCGGAGGACCTGTTCGATGCAACGGAAAATCTGGACAGCTTTGTATCGGTTTCCGCTGGCCTGAAGACCTGTGCAGTTGATCTTTCAAAGATGTGCAATGATCTGCGTCTGCTCTCAAGCGGCCCGCGTGCGGGAATTGGTGAAATATCTCTGCCTGCGATGCAGAATGGCTCCTCTATCATGCCTGGAAAGGTAAATCCGGTTATTCCTGAGGTTGTGACCCAGGTGGCCTTTGAGGTTGCCGGAAATGATACAACGATTATGATGGCGGCAGAGGCAGGTCAGATGGAGCTCAATGCCTTTGAGCCGGTGCTGTTCTATAACCTGTTCGATTCCATCACAGAGCTGACGCATGCGGTGAATACGCTGCGTGTAAACTGTGTAGAGGGCATCACAGCAAATGAAGACCGCTGCAGCGAGCTGCTGCATGCAAGTGTCGGAATTGCAACCGCACTGAACCCCTATATCGGATATAAGAAGGCTGCTGAAATCGCAAAGAAATCTCTCAAGACCAGCATTCCGGTAAAGGATCTGGTACTGCAGGAGCATCTGATGACAAAGACTGATCTGGAACAGGTGCTGGACGCTTACAGCCTCACCGCCATTCACTCCGGTAATCAGAGAACAAGTGCCGTATAAATTAGCAGCAGACGATTCTGTGTTTATACATCCACATGTACGTCTGCCTCTGCTTCTGCTTCGGCCTTGAAATCTTCAATCTGTCCCGGAGAAAGCTCGGGGAGCTGCTTAGTAGATTCCACCCCGAAGTAGCGGAGAAATTTTTCAGTTGTGCCAAGTAGAATGGGCCTGCCCGGTACGTTTAACCGCCCCAGTTCCTGGACCAGGTCATATTCCAGCAGCTTGTTGACCGCATGCTCGGAGCTGACACCACGGATCTGTTCGATCTGCGCCTTCGTGACAGGCTGCTTGTATGCAATAATAGACAGTGTCTCCAGTATAACATCTGTCAGCTGGGGCTTTTTTGGATGTCTGGCGAGGGTAATCAGTACATCATAATACTGCTTTTTGGTAGAGAGCTGCCAGGATCCGTTCAGGTCAAGGAGCTGAATGCCGGATTCCGGACGGTTCAGACGCTCCTGTAATGCACGCAGTGCCTTCTTGATTTCAGATACGCTGCGGCCAAGAGAGGCCGCCAGTCTGGACTCCTCTACAGAATCACCCATTGCAAAAAGAAGGGCCTCCAGTGCGCCTTCCAGCGTCGTATCCTCCGTCTCTGCAAAGGAAGGCTGGCTGTTCTGGGACCCGTCTTCGGCAGTTGTATTATCTGTGGAATCCGGACTCTCTGCATCTATAGGTTCTGCGTTCTGTTTGGGCACATTTGTTTCTATGTTGTTCTCTTCCTGCATTTGATTCTTCCATTTCATTCTGTGGTGTCTGATTTTCAAAATATAATCTCATTGACAGCTGAGATAGGCATATCATTTCATAAGCTGCGGGCATACGCATTGATTTTGCAGCGCAGGACTCCATGAATGATACTGTGTGCCTGCGTTCTGGTCTCATACTTGCAGGTAAACTGTGCATTGCTATTAAAACAGCTCGTTGAAGGGCTTATTTCCTGCATCCTCCCGGTAGGCGTCACCTGCCAGCGAGGTTTCGTGCACGTCCTCCAGGGACTCTATCTCAATATCGCCAAAAAGATTTTCCTGGGTACAGTGTATTTTTCCAAGTTTCATGAGCTCCAGTACAGCCAGAAAAGTAACAACCGTGTTCATCTTGGTGTGTTGCTTCTCCAGAAGCTTCCGGAAGGACACCTTTCGCTTTTTGCGAGTTACAATCTGTACGTAGTCCAGCTTGTCCGGGAGGGATACCTCGTCCCGCTCAATGTGTCCGAATTTGCTTCGGATCGGGTCCACCTTATCCTGCTGTCTTTTCAGAACGAATACAAAAATATCGTGGAGTCTGTCCAGCGTTACACCATCGAGAAGCTGGGCGGGATCTACTGGCGGGGTATACCGGGCAACCTCCTTTGGAAGATGCTGCCGCCTGGTAACCAGATTACCGGCATTGTCCGCATAGTCCCGCAGTTTTTGGGAAATCGCCTTATATTCCTTGTATTCCAGAAGCTGCTGCACCAGTGTCTCCCGGGGATCAATCTCTTCACCGGTTTCTTCGTCCACTTCCCGGGGCAACAGCATTCTGCATTTGATGTCAATCAGGGTGGCCGCCATGACCATAAATTCGCTGGTCACATCCATATCCTCGTGATCCATCTGTCTTACATAGTCCAGATACTGGTCTGTGATCTCTGCAATCGGGATATCGTAGATATCTATTTTGTTTTTGTCGATCAGGTGCAGGAGCAGGTCCAGCGGTCCCTGAAATACCGGAAGATTGACGGATATTGCCACTGTATTAACATTTCCTTTCCAGGCAGCAATTGCCTGCATCATCCTGCGGGACAATTGACCTGAATATGTATGGTTACAATTTCTCTTGGATTGTGTATCCGGATGGGAATGGTGTGTTCGCCACAGCCGGAACTTACTATAACACTTTTTCCGTTTCTTTGAAACAGACCATAAGCCTTTCCAGTAAAGATGTGGAAATCCGGGCTGATCAGGCCGCTGTGCTTTCCAAAGCGGACAATGCCACCGTGGTAATGGCCACAAAGCGTCAGGTCTGCACCCCATTCCAGACAGGCATCCATCCCGGTCGGATCATGGGCCAGAAGGATGTCCAGGCGGTCCGGAGCCGGGCCCTGCTGTGAGTCGGAAGCTTTTGCATGGAAGGCGTCTGCAATTGCCCGGAATGGAAGGATTTCATGATGGAAACGTCCATAATAACGCCGGTCCATACTGAATCCGTATATTCGTACCGGGAGATTACGAACCAGAACATCTGCCGTTTCATTCTGGAGCAGAATGATATGTCCGGATTTTTGCAGGGCTGCCAGAAAATGCGGATACATATCTCCGTATACTTCCGGATATATTTTTGTGCGGTATTCATGGTTGCCCATCCCCATGTAGATATTGCCGGTAGAATTCATATTGCCGGAAGGGTTGTGCTCCGGATGCTTTGCAGCCCAGTCCTCCGCCAGACTGGTCAAAAAAGCAGCTGCCGGCTCAACGGGCGAACCGGGCTTTCCCACGATGGAATCTCCCCCGCAAAGGATCAGGTCCGGGTTGTTTTTCTGAAGTATGGAACGGATGGATGCTGCTTCTTCCGGTCTGCAGCAGTTATGCAGATCTGAGAAAAAACAGATCGTGAGGGACCCGGAGGGGATCCCAGGCTTCTGTATGCTCAGTTTGTATTGGGTATCGTTGTATTTTTTCATTTCAATACTGGTTATCGTCAGGCACTAACGGTTTATTGCGAATAAATGTAGAAATATAGTCGAAACGCAGAAACATAAGAAGAAAAGCTCTGGCATTTACATGTCAGAGCTTCTCATGTGCAAATTAATTATATTTACGTTTTCTAGCTGCTTCGGATTTCTTCTTGCGACGAACACTCGGCTTCTCGTAGTGTTCTCTCTTACGGATTTCCTGCTGGATTCCAGCCTTTGCGCAGCTTCTCTTGAAACGACGTAATGCGCTATCCAGTGTCTCATTCTCTTTTACGATAACGTTAGCCATATGCCCAAACCTAACCTCCCTCCAGTTGTAAGATTGTGCTAAATACAACTGTTTGGGTATTTTTGCACTTCTTTAATTATAACAAAATATTTTTCTGCGTCAAGTAGAAAATTTTACGCTAATAATAGCTGTCTTATTTTATCTGGTCCTTCAGTACAGACTCTGCGGTAGAAATTGCGTCATCGATCTTGGAGGCATCCTTTCCACCGGCCTGGGCCATATTCGGACGTCCGCCGCCGCCACCGCCGAGGATCTTTGCAGCGGAACGAATGATGTTTCCTGCGTGTGCGCCCATTTTGACAGCTGTAGCGTCAGCCATGCACATCAGGTTCACCTTGCCGCCGTTATCTGCCAGCAGAAGAATTACACTGCCCTCTCCGAGCTTGTCCTTCAGGCTGTCACCGAGATTCCGTAGTTCATCCGGATCAACATCCTTCACGGAAGATGCAACGAATTTCACACCATTGATTTCATGGACATTCTTTGTGACATCACCAAGTGCGTTCTGTGCCTCTTTTGCCTTCAGAGACTCGTTTTCACTGCGCAGCGCCTTCAGTTCGTCCTGCAACTTGTGGATATGCTCTGCCAGCGTGTCCGGTGTAGCTTTCAGAATGGATGCGGCATCGTGCAGCTGCTGCTCAAGCTTCTCATAATACTGTCTGACGTTATCGCCGGTCAGGGCCTCAATACGGCGTACACCTGCGGCGACACCGCTCTCAGAGAGAATTTTGAACTGACCGATCTGGAGTGTATTGCTCACATGGGTACCACCACAGAGCTCTGTGGAAAAGTCTCCCATGCGCACGACACGCACCTCATCGCCGTATTTTTCTCCAAAAAGTGCCATGGCACCGCTCTTCTTTGCATCCTCAAGAGACATGATTTCTGTTCGTACAGGAAGAGCCTCCTGGATTTTCTCGTTGACCAGGTCTTCCACCTTCTTCAGCTCCTCTGCGGTCATTGCCTGGAAGTGGCTGAAGTCAAATCTGGTGCGGTCTGCGTCCTGGTAGGATCCGGCCTGTTCTACATGGGTGCCAAGCACTTCCCGAAGTGCCTTCTGCAGCAGGTGGGTCGCGCTGTGGTTGCGGCAGGTCGCCATGCGCTTCTTCTCATCGACCTGAAGGGACACTGTGTCGCCCAGCTTGAACATGCCCTTGACAACTTTTCCGATGTGCGCAATCTTGTCGCCGGCTACATGCTCCGTTGCGGTAACCTGGAAAATGGCTGCACCCTTGCCCAGGGCTGCTGCCTCGGTATCCTCTGTGCCGAGGATGATCACGCCGGTATCTCCGACCTGACCGCCCATGGTGCCGTAAAATGGGGTCTCGGCAGTGATGATTGCACCAGCCTGACCGTCAGAGAGTGCCTCCACTACGGAGTCTGTATCCTCTTCCTCACCGGCAAAGGCAGCCATTGCGACAATGCGGCTGTCTGCCTTTGTGCGGTCATAGCCGATAAAGGCAGAATTGATGGCAGGGTCCATCTCCTCATAGATTGTCGCCGCAGCGCCCATGTATGTCGAGGATTTACCGGATTTGACACGGTCCTCACGGGCAGTTTTTCTCTGTTTCTGCATGGCTTCATTAAAGCCCTTTTCGTCTACCGTGTAGCCTTTTTCCTCGAGAATCTCCTTTGTATTGTCGATCGGGAATCCATAGGTGTCATAGAGCTTGAAGGCGTCTTCGCCGGAGAGCTCCTTTCTGCCGGAGGTTTCAAGATCGTTTTCCATACCCTGCAGGATGTCCATACCCTGCTCATAGGTCTTTTCAAATTTATCTTCTTCAGCCTGAATGACGTTGAGGATAAAGTCTCTCTTCTCCTCCAGCTCCGGATAACCGTCCCTGGAACCTTCAATAACATTTTCAGCCAGCTTTGTCAGGAAGGAACCCTGAATTCCCAGCTTGCGTCCGTGACGGACAGCACGGCGGATGATACGGCGCAGGACATAGCCGCGTCCGTTGTTGGAGGGCATGATGCCATCGGAAATCATGAAGGTCATTGCCCTTGCGTGATCAGTACAGATACGTACGGACACATCGGTATCATGAGTGCCAGGCTGCTCATAGGAAATGCCGCCGGCAAGGGTGCATACCAGGTCACGAAGAGATTTTACGGTGTCCACATCAAAGAGTGAACCGACGCCCTGAACGGCTACGGCAAGACGTTCCAGTCCCATGCCGGTATCGATGTTCTTCTGAACGAGATCGGTATAATTACCATGGCCATCATTGTTGAACTGGGAGAATACGACATTCCAGATCTCCATGTAGCGGTCACCCTCTCCGCCCATGACATCCTCCGGTCCGTTGCCGAATTCCGGTCCACGGTCGTAGTAGATCTCGGTGCAGGGGCCGCAGGGGCCGGAGCCGTGCTCCCAGAAATTGTCCTCCTTGCCGAATTTGTAGATGCGCTCGGCAGGAATGTGCATGTCATTCAGCCAGATATTGTAGGATTCGTCATCGTCGACATAAACAGAGGGATAGAGTCTGTCTGCGTCAAGACCGACGACCTCCGTCAGAAATTCCCATGCCCACGGGATTGCCTCTTTTTTGAAATAGTCTCCGAAGGAGAAATTGCCCAGCATCTCGAAATAGGTGCCATGGCGTGCCGTCTTGCCAACGTTCTCCAGATCACCGGTACGAATACACTTCTGGCAGGTGGTCACCCTTCTTCTCGGCGGGATTTCCTGACCGGTGAACCAGGGCTTCATCGGAGCCATGCCGGAATTGATGATCAGCAGGGAATTGTCGTTGTGCGGAACAAGTGAAAAACTGTTCAGACGCAGACATCCCTTCGATTCAAAAAATGAAAGGAACATTTCACGGAGCTCATTGACTCCGTATTTTTTCTTTGGTGCCATAACAGATAGATCCTCCTGCTTTCGTGAACTCTGCAGTTGTTCACGAATTATTTATGTGAAAAAAATTCCGTACGTCACTGCCCGTCGGCAGCACGTACGGAATTTATGATACCACCAGAATGCGGATCCCGCAATCCACAGCTTATTCCACAATGACCTTCTTGATGTTTTTCTTGCCCTTCCTGACAAGAAGTCCATCCCCGGGGATGTCGGATTTCTTCACTTCATATTTGAAGTCATCGATTTTCTGATCTCCGAGAGTGATGCTGTGGTCCTTTGTAATGGCGCGGCGCGCATCGGAGCGGGAAGCGCACTGCTCTGTCTTAACCAGAAGGCTGATGATGTCGATCGCCTGGTTTTCATTGAAATCTTCGGCAGTGAGCACAACGGAAGGAACGGTGTCCAGGCTGCCGGTGCCCTTAAACACTGCCTCTGCGCCAGCACGTGCCTTTTTTGCCTCATCCTCGCCGTGCACAAGGGATGTCAGCTCATAGGCGAGGATGGATTTTGCCTCGTTCAGCTTGCTGCCCTCCCACTTGTCCATCTCATCGATCTGCTCCAGAGGAAGGAAGGTCATCATGCGCAGAAATTTCAGCACATCTGAGTCATCTACATTTCTCCAGTACTGATAGAAGTCATAGGGCTTGTACTTGTCCGGGTCCAGCCACACAGCGCCGCCGGCAGTCTTTCCCATCTTTGTTCCGTCGTGCTTGAGGAGCAGGGAGATTGTCATAGCATAGGCGTCCTTATTCAGCTTTTTGCGTATCAGATTGATGCCGCCAAGCATGTTGGACCACTGATCGTCACCGCCAAACTGCATCTGGCAGCCGTAGTCCTGATACAGTCTGTAGAAATCATAGCTCTGCATCAGCATATAGGAAAATTCCAGGAAAGACAGACCGGTCTGCATGCGGTTTACGTAGCAGCGGGCACGGAGCATCTCGTTCACATTGAACTGGGAACCGATGTCTCTCATAAACTCCAGGAAATTCAGATCACGGAGCCAGTCTGCATTGTTGACAATCTGTGCCTTTCCGTCGCCGAATTCGATGAAACGGGACATCTGCTTCTTGAAGCATTCCACATTGTGGTCAATCATGTCTACGGTCATCATTTTCCGCATGTCCGTGCGGCCGGACGGATCACCGATCATGGCGGTACCGCCTCCGACAAGGGCGATGGGCTTATTGCCGGCTGCCTGCAGACGTTTCATCAGCAGCAGTGCCATGAAGTGTCCGACATGCAGGGAATCTGCGGTCGGGTCAAAGCCGATGTAAAAGGTGGCCTTACCCTGGTTGATCAAGTCGGCAATTTCCTTTTCATCCGTCAGCTGTGCAAGCAGGCCGCGCGCCTGCAGTTCTTCGTAAAGTGTCATAATATTACTCCTTTTTCCTGTTCGAGTCCGGGATCCGTGAGAAGATTTTCTCCGTCTGCGGCTGTCGTCGCAAGTGTGTCACAGCGTTCGTTGAGCGCATTTCCATCATGGCCCTTTACCCAGACAAAGGTTACCCGGTGCGGTTTTTTGGCTTCCAGAAGCCGTTTCCAGAGATCGATGTTCTTTACCGGTTCATTCTTTCCCCTCGTCCAGCCCTTCCGGATCCAGGAATCGATCCAGTGCTGGTTGAAGGCATTGACGAGATATTGCGAGTCGGAATGGAGCGTGACATCGCAGGGGCGGGTCAGTGCTTCCAGCGCAGCAATCGCCGCCATCAGCTCCATACGGTTGTTTGTTGTTTTCTTGTAACCGGCAGAGAGTTCTTTTTCATGAAGCGTATTCCTGCTGTCCATATACTGCAGAACGCAGCCGTACCCTCCGGGGCCGTCCGGGTTACCGCGGGCGGCTCCATCGGTATATATTTCTACATGCATATATTGTCTCCCATTGTATTGAAGTCTTTTGCGGCATTCATCATGGCTGCACGCCAGGACCCAATTCGCCGCATGTGCTCTTCGTTCGCAATGCACCTGTCGGTATTTTCAGACAGCCGGCAGATTATAACGCACTCCGGATTTCCTTCTGACGTTCCTTTGCATATGCCTCAAAGGTATCCAGTGTGTACTGAATGATCTCGTCTGTATGTGCAAGAGAGAGGAACATCGCTTCGAACTGTGAGGGAGCCACATTGATGGAATGCTCCAGCATGAACCGGAAGTATCTTGCGAATTCCTCTGTGTCTGCCGTCTTGGCGATAGAATAGTTCGTCACCTCTGCGTCTGTGAAGAAGACGGAGCCAAGGGAGCCGATGTGATTGACTGTGGCAGGCATATTGTACCTGCGGATGATTTCCTTCATGCCATCATACAGCTTGTTTCCACGGTCAGCAAGCGTCTGATACTCACTGCGGTTCTTATACAGGATTTTCAGCTGGGTCAGACCCGCGGCCATCGCAACAGGATTTCCAGAAAGTGTGCCGGCCTGATAAACAGGGCCAAGCGGAGCTACCATCTCCATGATTTCCTTTCGGCCGCCGTATGCGCCTACCGGCATGCCGCCGCCGATAATCTTCCCATACGTCACGAGGTCCGGTGTGATACCGAACAGCTCAGCCGCACCGCCAAAGGCTAGGCGGAATCCGGTGATGACCTCGTCGAAGATCAGAAGCGCATGATATTTTGTGCAGAGCTCGCGGAGTCCCTGCAGAAATCCCTGCTGTGGAGGAACTACGCCCATATTGGCTGCAACCGGTTCTACAATCACGCAGGCAATCTCATCCGGGTTTGCCTGAAACAGCTCCTCAACGCTGGGAATATCATTGTACACGGCGCTGAGCGTGTCCTTTGTACATCCATCCGGAACGCCGGCGCTGCCGGGAATGCCCTGTGTCATCAGTCCGGATCCGGCATCTACAAGCAGGCAGTCACTGTGCCCATGATAATTGCCGGCAAATTTGATGATTTTATTTCTGCCGGTGTATCCTCTGGCGAGACGGATGGCACTCATCACAGCCTCAGTTCCGGAGTTCACCATGCGGATCATGTCGACATGAGGGATTCTCTCACAGATGTACTCTGCGATTTCGACCTCGAGAGCGGTCGGGGTGCCAAAGCTTAAACCATTCTCGGCAGTGCGGACGACAGCATCGAGTACTTCCTCATTGTTATGTCCGAGGATCATGGGTCCCCAGGAGCAGATATAGTCGATATACTTTGTCCCATCAACATCAAAAATGTAGGGCCCGGTGGATCCCTGAATGAATTTCGGTGTCATGCCGACATTCTGCCAGGAGCGGACCGGAGAATTGACGCCTCCGGGAATTACTTTCTTTGCACGCTCCATGAGAAGTGCGGAGCGGTCCTTTTTTTCTTCCATAACCATTCACCTCGTGCGTTAAAAACAGTATATCATTATCGTTAAGAAGCTGCAGCTGATACCAGGATCAGACAATTTCCAGATGCCTGACTTTTGATCCCGATATCCTGCGATCAGCCGATTACACCCTCATCAATCAGGCGGGCAATCCGCTCTGCATAATAGGTGATGTAGATCTGGGCGCCCGCACGGAATGCAGAAACAGCCATCTCACCGACAATGCGGTCCTCATCAATCCAGCCCTGCGCTGCGGCAGCCTTTACCATTGCATACTCACCGCTCACACTATAGCAGGCAACCGGAACATTGACAACATCATGTACCTTTGTCAGCACATCAAGGAACGACATACCAGGCTTGACCATCACAATATCTGCGCCCTCTTCCACATCGGTCAATGCCTCCTTGATGCCCTCTCTTACATTATGAAAATCCATCTGATAGGTCTTCCGGTCACCGAATTTCGGTGCGGAATCTGCCGCATCACGGAAGGGTCCATAGAAGGCTGACGCATATTTTACAGCGTAGGACATAATCGGTACTCTGGAGTAGCCATTTTCGTCAAGCTTTTTGCGGATTGCCAGAACTCTTCCATCCATCATATCCGAGGGAGCAACCATGTCCGCGCCTGCTTCCGCATGGGAAAGAGCTGTCTTTGCCAGCAGTTCCAGGGTAGGATCGTTGTCCACATCGTTTCCCTTCAATACGCCGCAGTGACCATGGGAGGTATACTCGCACATGCAGACATCTGTGATATAGTACATTTCCGGGACAGCCTTCTTTGCAGCGCGAAGCGCACGCTGAACAATACCGTTGCTGTCATAGGCACCGGATCCAACCTCATCCTTTGTGTCCGGAATGCCAAAAATCATGACAGAGGAAACACCATGAGCCAGAAGCTCTTTGAGCTTTTCTATGAAGGTATCGATGCTGTATCGGTACTGACCGGGCATAGAGGGGATCTCTTCCGTGATGCCCTCTCCCTCCATGACAAAAATCGGGTATACAAGAGATGACTTGTCAAGTCTTGTCTCCCGAACCATTTTACGAATAACCGGATTCTCGCGCAGACGGCGCGGTCTTTTAATTAATTCCATGATCATTGCCTCTTTTCTGTCTTTCTTTGCTAACGGTATCATAACACGATTCCGAACGCCGTTCCAGTCACCATATAAAACATCTGCCTGTTATACAGGCAGGGGTTTTAAAGTCCGGCTGTGCACCTTGCTTCGCAGATCACGGCAGGACTGAAAAACCCCTGTAAATAATATTTCAGTTATGAAATTCACTTCTGTTGGCGCATCTCAATGATGAGTGCAAGAAGGCTGTCCATGGTAGCCTCTTTTGCACAGAAGGTCTGCATGCCGGCAGCATCGGCAGTTGCCTGGGTCTGTTTTCCGATACACGCTGCCTTCACAAGGCTGAAATCCAGATCCGGATTGGTCTTGATGAAAGCTTTTACACCGGAGGAGCTGGTGAATGCTGCACAGTCGATCTCTCCTTTTTCAAACAGAGAGGTTTCATCAATGACGTCTGAAGTGCAGTAGATGGTGTGGTAGGTCGGAATATCATCCACGACAAAATCCTTCAGCTTTTCCAGAATGGCATGACTGCCAATCTCTGCTCTCGGCAGAAGGATGCGGTCATCCGGATCTGCCTTTCTGGCAATCCATTCACCCAGTGTCTCACCGTCATACTTCGGGGGAATCAGGTCCGGAATCAGGCCATATTTCTCCAGAGCGGCAGCTGTGCCACGTCCGATGGCGGCGATTTTCAGTCCCGCCAGGTGGCGGATATCGACTTCAGATGTGTGCATCTGGTCGAAAAAGATTCGTACGCCGTTCGGGCTGGTAAAGACAACCCACTGATAGTTTCTGAGATTCTGGATCGCATGGATCAGCTTCAGATTGTTCTCAATCGGTACGGTGGCGATGGCAGGAATTTCCAGTACTTCAGCACCCTCCGCCCTAAGCTTCGCAGACATCTCAGAGGCCATACCTCTGGGGCGGGTTACAAGAACGCGGTATCCGAAAAGCGGAAGCTTTTCATACCATGCAAAGGTATCCGCAAGCGTGCATACTTTTCCGACAACAATGATTGCAGGGGTCTCCACACCCTGCTTCTCCACCTCAGCGGGCAGAGTTGAAACCGTTGCCAGGATCCGCTTCTGCCTTGCTGTGGTACCCTTCTGCAGAACCGCAGCGGGCATGTCCGGGTCAATGCCGGCATCCAGAAGGCCGCGGCAGATATCCCCGAGGGCTGCAATTCCCATCAGAAATACCAGTGTCCCTTTAGCTGCAACCAGGGCATGAAAATCAATGTCATATTCCTTCCCGGCTCTCTTGTGTCCGGTAATGATGTGCAGAGAGGAGGTGTAATCCCGATGGGTGACGGGGATACCGTTGTACGCGGGTACTGCGATCGGCGAGGTGATTCCGGGCACAACCTCAAAGGGAATGTCGTTTTCGGCAAGAAGCTCCAGCTCCTCTCCGCCTCTGCCGAAGAGGAAGGGATCACCGCCCTTCAGGCGGACCACGCGATTCCCTTTCTGCGCTTCTTCAAGCAGCAGCGTGTTCATTTCCATCTGCGGCATAGTATGGTGGCTGGACCGTTTGCCTACATTAATGGTCCGGGCGGTATCCGGGATCATGGCCAGGATACCCGGTCCGACCAGACTGTCATACAGCACAACATCCGCTTTCTGCAGAACCTCTTTTCCCTTGAGTGTAAACAGACCCTCATCACCGGGGCCGGCCCCGACGAGCCATACTTTCCCTTTTTCCATAATTATTATCCGCCTTTCTGGCGAAAGGCACCGATGGGGTTATGAAAACCGAGGTACTTTTCGCTCTTTTTACTATTCCCAATTCCTGATATTCTTTTCTTGCAAGACCGACACACTAC